>Ga0181533_1001361_pt1 | contig 31569 bp, 28 predicted proteins | sample PEATcosm2014_Bin_45_FD_119772 | JGI IMG/M metagenome (GOLD analysis project Ga0181533, IMG submission 119772) | Peatland microbial communities from MTU Mesocosm Facility, Houghton, MI, USA - PEATcosm2014_Bin11_60_metaG | ecosystem: Environmental > Terrestrial > Soil > Wetlands > Peat | place...
CGTTCCCTGGCGGCGCAAGCCGGACGCGGACCTTCCGTTTTCCTGGTTCTTTCACTTGATCCCTGTATTACGGCGGGGCGTGGAGCGTTTATCACCGAATTGATTTCCGTGGCCGGAGCACGCCCGATTACGCGCGACCTGGCCCAGGATTGGCTGCGGGTCAGCCTGGAAGCCATGATTTCCAGGAAGCCGGATTACGTGCTGGTGTTGAAAGACTCGCCATTTGGGCTCAATGAAATGCGGCAACGAGCCGGATGGGACTCATTCGACGCAGTTCGTCTGGGGCGCGTCATTCGTATCGATGATCGCTTGCAATTTCCCAGTCCCGTGGCGTTCGACGCGCTGGAGGACTTCGCTCGTCAAATCCATGCGCTGCCGGCAAGTTCACTGAACCTGCGTGGAACACGATAAAACCGGGGAGTGTGCAGGATATCTTGTAAGCTGAATTCAGCATGCGACGCCGCTTTAAAACATCTTCGACACTGGTAACGCTGGCCGTCTCGCTGTTGGTGGCGGGAGTGGTTTCGGCGGGCCTGGGAGCGGTCCGGGTGCCCTTCGCCTCGGTGATTCGTGCTTTGCTGCATCCGGCCGAGGCCGGGGATGCAGGCATCATTTTGTTTACCCTCCGTCTTCCAAGAGTCATAGCCGCGGGACTGGTAGGCGCAGGGTTGTCGGCGACCGGAGTCCTGTTCCAGGGCCTGTTCCGTAACCCTTTGGCTGATCCTTTCGTTCTGGGCGCCTCGGGCGGCGCGGCGCTGGGCGGAGCAGTCGCCGTGTTTCTGGTGCCGACGATGTCGATTGCCGGAATCAGCGCCACCGCGTTGCTGGCATTCGCGGGTTCGCTGCTGACCATGGCCGTGGTATGGAGTCTGGCGCGGGCCGGCGGGAAATTCGCAGTCGAAAACATGCTGCTTGCGGGGTTCGCTATCGGCACCATGCTGAACGCCGCCACGTCGGCCCTTGAACTCGGGAAAGAAGCATCGAATCCAGGAATTCGCGTACTCACAGCCTGGCTGCATGGAGAGGTCGGCGTTCCCTCTTGGACGCAAGTTTTGATCATCACCGTGGTTGAACTCTCAGCGCTCGTGCTGGCGATTCCGCTGGCGCGCCAACTGAACACGCTCGCGCTGGGCGAAGAATATGCCGAACAGCTCGGAGTGCGCGTCGGCCAGATTCGAATTCTGGTTGTGGTCATCGGTTCGGTTCTAACTGCGCTGGCGGTGTCGCTGGGCGGCCTGATCGGGTTTGTCGGCCTGCTGGTGCCGCATGTCCTGAGAATCATTCTCGGGCCGGATCATTTTCGGCTTTTACCGGCGGCTGCTTTGAGCGGCGCGATGTTTCTGATCGTAGCCGACACAATCGCCCGCACGGCATTTGCGCCGACTGAGATTCCCGTGGGACTGCTGACGGCTTTCATCGGCGGTCCGGCGTTTCTTTATCTTTTGAATCAGAAGAAAAGGAGATCTTCCCCCTAGTGCCTGCCGTGATCGAGTTCCGCAACGTGCGTTTCACGCACGGAGAGCGCGCCATCTTCGACGATCTGAACTTTCGTATCGAAGAGCGGGAGATGATTGCGCTGGTGGGACCAAACGGCGTCGGTAAGACCACACTGCTGAAAATCGTTGACGGCCTTCTCCGCCCCACATCGGGCGTGGTTCTTTTGCAGGGGCGCGGGCTGGAGTCGTGGAGCCGGCGCGAGCTGTCGTGCTATGCGGCGCTCGTCCCCCAGCACCTCGATGTCCCATTCGCATTTCAAGTGGAAGAAATCGTAGCTCAAGGACGTGTGCCGCACCTCCGGCGCTTCGCCGGCCCCTCCGCCCGCGATTTCGAAGTCGTCGAGAGCGCAATGCAAGCGGTCGATATCCTGGGCCTGCGCGAGCGCGCATATTCGGATCTATCGGGCGGCGAGCGACAACGGGTGAAGATCGCCATCGGGCTGGCCCAGCAGCCCAAGGTAATGATGCTCGACGAGCCTACGCAACACCTCGATCTCGGACGTCAAATTGAACTGATGGGATTGCTGCGGACACTGAATGACAGTGGCATCACCATCATCGCCGCGATGCACGATCTCGCTCTCGTTCGCGAAAATTTTTCGTCGGTGATTCTGCTCACGCCCGATGCCGTATCGATCGCCGGCCCCACGGCTGAAGTGCTGCGGCCCGACCTGCTTGAGCGTGCATTCCTGGTGGACCGTTCCAGCCTCGGCCGGCACGTGTCAGCAGAATCGTTGTCCTACGAACGTGGCGACTAGGACCTGTCCCGTAAGTTCGCTGCATAAGTCCCAGGATGTCATCCTGAGCGAAGCGAAGGATCCCAGGAGACTTTCACCCCGCGCCGCTCCCGGCTTCCGAGTTCCTTCGCTCCGCTCAGGATTTCGGCAGGCGGCTCAGACGCCGCCTCAACGCCTCAACTTCGCTCGCGGTACTCGCTCAGAATGACACTCCAAAGGGATATTGCGCGAATTTCCCGGGACGCGACACCAGTATCGACGATGAACCGGCCAGCCATGACCACTCCCCGCGGAAAGAGTTGCGCACCATAAAAGGCATGCCAAAACGGAAATTCCGGCTCATTCGTCCAGACATTCTCTTGCCTCTCTTCCCCGATCGTTCTATGCTCCTGCCGTTACACCAGAGCAAGTCATTTGTGTGCGCTGCTGACGCAACGGGTTTGTGACTGGATTTGCAATCTTGGCCACCGAAACCCACCGCGGGAGGTAAAGAAATGATCAGTCGCAGAGTGTTCTTGCAAAACGGGATTAAGTCTGTTGCCGCTGCTAAGCTGATTGGCACGGCCATGGCTCCCGGGATGCTTCTCGCGGAGAGTGTCCCTGCCCTCAAAGGAAAAGCGCGCCAGGTAGTCATACCGACGCATGAACACTTCGGGGATATCGAAGAGCGCCTCGACTTCCCCGCGAACTGGGAGATCACGCTGCAGCCAATGCTTGGGCACAATGCGCCTGTGCTGGAGCATGACGAGATTCTCAGCCGCATTCAAAAGCCCATCGGCACGCGCCAACTGCGCGACCTTGCGGCGGGAAAGAAATCGGCGGTGATTACCTTCGACGATCTCACCCGTCCGACGCCGACCTATGCGGTTGCACCGATTGTTGTGGAAGAACTTCTGGCCGCCGGCATCCCCGAGAATCGCATTGTTTTTCTCGGCTCATACGGTACGCACCGCAATCTGGAACAGGACGAGGTTGTCCGCAAGCTTGGCAGCAATCTGCTACGGCGCTTTGCCTGGGTGAACCATAACACCTGGGATAACTTGAAAGAGATTGGCGCAACCGCCCACGGCAACTTGGTGAAGATTAACCGGACCTTTGCCGCGGCCGATGTTCGCGTGACCATCAGCGGTGTCAAGGCGCACGCGTTTGCCGGATATGGCGGCGGCGCCAAAGCGATCCTGCCAGGCGTGACGGGCTTCGAGACGGTTAGTTACAACCACGAGGTCGTCATGAAGCGGCTGACTCGCCCGCCCGCCGGCGTCATCTCGATGTTTAAGAACGAAGTCCGCCTTGACATGGACGAGGCAGCGCGCCTGGCTAACGTCGATTTCAGCGTGCAGATTCTGTACAACGGGAAGCGCCAGGTGACGCACGTGTTTGCCGGCGAGATCGTTGAGGCACACCGTGCGGCCTGCCGGGCAGCCGTGCAGCACTACCAGACCAAAGCGGTTCCCAATCCGGACATCGTGATTTGTAATACCTATCCGCAGAGCACACAGGGCGGCAGGTATAAATGGGCTTCCACCGTGCGGGAAGGCGGCACGAGCGTGCTGATTCTCCAGCATCCTCAAGGGCTCAGCGCCATGCACTATTGGGAGGCGCGCCGGGCCGGCATGAACGGCAGAACCTATCTTGACACAGTGGCCGCACCGCGAGAGCCATTTCCCGGCAATACGCAACTGATCGTGTATTCGCAGTACATGGATAAGAGGCAGATGCTCAAGTTTCCGTCCAACACGGTCTTTGCCTCGACCTGGGCGGACATGATCACGCAGCTACAGGCACGCCATAAGGGAGATGCGCGCGTCGCCATCTATCCCTATGCGGCGATCCAGCATATGGAAACCAAACTGGACGAAGCTTAGCGTCGGCTCGACGAGATACCTGCTATGAGTGCGCCTTTACACGAAAACCCGTTCGCCGTACTCACCGCCATCGTCGCTCCAGCGGTTCTGACGAACGCCTGCTCCGTGCTGTGTCTGGGAATCGGCACCCGCATTGCACGCGTTGTGGATAGAACGCGCGCCCTGACCGAAGCGATGCCAAAGTTTCGACAGGGCAGCCCGCAATATGGATCGCGCGTGCGTCAACTCGAACGGTTGCAGAGGCGCGCTCAGTTTCTCGTCAAGGCCCTGCGCCTCTTGTATGCGGCGCTTGGAGGGCTGGCGGCTTCAGCGCTGATCTCGGTGATCGGCGCGGCGTCGGCATACTTCGGCAATCAACTCGTGTTCCGGGCAATAGCCGTGATCGCACTTGCGATTGGCGTCTTTGCAGTCACGGCGCTGGTCGCCGGTTGCGTCTACATGGTCCACGAAACCAGATTGGCGGTGCATAACCTGACCGAAGAAGCTCAAGAAGCTTTGACCGATTATTCGGCGTTCGAATAAGCGATCTCGGAATAGGCATACCCCGAGCTATCAAGCTTCACGGGAAGCGTTTCGCTCAAAGTACCGCGATGCGCGCATCCGGCGCAGGCTCCACGGCCAGCGCATTACGCAGTGGCCTGCCGAATCCTTCCGCTTCGATCTCGAATATCTCGCCGGGCTGCACCCGCACCCCATCGGCGAAGCTCAGCGTCGCCGTGCCGAAGAAATGGACGTGCACGTCGCCGGGACGGCGGAACAATGCGTACTTGAAATGATGATGCTCGAGGTTGCCGATGTAGTGTGACATGTTGGCCTCCCCGCTCAGGAACGGACGCTCCCAGCGGACGCGTCCGTCGACAGCCAGCACGCGCGAGACGCCTTCGACATGGTCGGGCAGCGCGCCTACTCGCAGCGCAGGCCCTACCGCACATTGCCGCAGCTTCGAATGAGCGAGCCAGAGATAGTTTTGACGCTCCATCACGTGGTCGGAAAACTCGTTGCCGAGAGCGAAGCCGAGCCGATTCGGTGTGCCGTCCGCGGCAATCACATAGAGCCCGGCAATCTCGGGCTCCTCGCCGCCGTCTTGCGAGAAATCGGGCATCACCAACGGCTGTCCGCAACCGCGCAGAATTGATCCGCTGCCCTTGTAGAACCACTCCGGCTGTATGCCAGGCTTGCCGTCGTTCCGTTTGCCGCCTTCCAGCCCCATGCGGAACATCTTCATGCTATCGGTGAGCGTCTCGATTTCGCCGCTCACCTTCTTGTGCATGGCATCCCGCGTATCGGCGCTGCCCAAATGGGTCAGGCCGGTTCCGGTGACGATGCAATGAGCCGGGTCCGGATGATCGAGCGGCGGCAATATGCTGCCATCGGCAAGGAGTTGGTCGTAATCTTGCTCCGCGCCATGGAGCCGCTCGTCCACGAGTTCCTTGAGGCCGCAGCCGCGTGCGATGGCCTCAACCGCCAGCTTATAGGTGGATTCCGCGCCGCTCACCGGCCGCACTTTGCCGTTCGGTTCGAGACGGCCGACACAGCGGTTGCCTCGTTGATCCTTGCATTGAATTAGTAACATCTCCGAACCCTCCTATGGGGCGGCAGCGAGCCGCAGTTGTACATTGCGCATCAGCCGCGCAGGTTCACGAAGCCGCCGTCAAGTGGGTAATCCACGCCAGTCAGGAATGACGCCTCATCCGAGCATAAGAAGAGAGCAAGCAACGCGACTTCTTCCGGCTCGCCCATCCTGCCAATCGGTTGCGCCGCCGCCAACTTCGAAAACATTTCCTGTTCGCGGCCAGGATAATTCTTGCGGACAAAGCCTTCGACGAATGGCGTCCGGACTCGTGCCGGTGAAATGCAATTACAGCGTATGTTGTGGGGCAAGTAGTCTTTCGCCACCGAGTAGGTCATGGCCACTACGGCGCCCTTGCTGGTCGAGTAGGCAAAACGATCGGCGAGGCCAATGGTGCCGGCAATCGACGCCATATTCAAGATCACGCCGCCCCCGCTGTCCTTCATGTGTCCGATACAGGCCTGCATGCAGTTGTAGACACCTTTGACGTTGACCGCGATGATTCGGTCAAAGTCAGCTTCCGGCGTCGTTTCGAGCTTCCCTACATGCGCGATACCAGCATTGTTCACCAGGACATGAACTCTCCCGCCGCGGAAAATCTCCTCGAAGACCCGCTTAGCCTGCTCGTGATTGGATACGTCGCAGGCCAAGGCGCTTGCCTGTCCTCCCGCCGCCGCAATCTGGCCGGCGACTGCCTCGGCTTCGCCTTGATTCACATCCAGGATGCACACGCGGGCGCCACTCATCGCGAATCTCTCCGCGATCGCCTTGCCGATACCACTCGCGCCGCCGGTGATGACGGCGAATTTTCCGTCCAAGCGAAACAGTTCTTTGCCTGGTACTGAAGTCTTCATCTTGGCACCATCCCTTTCAGGGCCTTCGAACTCCCCTTGCCTGAACTTTCAGTGAAGGGGATACATTGCCTACGCCTAGACTGGGGCGCCGCTCTTAATAGGTGGCGCGGCCTCCTGAGATATCGAAAACCGCGCCCGTGCAGAATGAGCACTCTTCGCTGGCCAGCCAGCCGACGAGAGCAGCAACCTCGTCCGTAGTGCCGAAGCGTCCCATCGGTATTCGGGAGAGCATGTACTGAATATGCTGCTCCGTCATTTGCTCGAAGAGAGGAGTGCGGACCGCGGCGGGCGTGACGCAATTGACGGTGATGCCCGACTTCGCCAGTTCCTTGCCCAGCGATTTCGTCAGGCCGATGACCGCGGCTTTCGATGCGCTGTAGGCCGGCGCGTTAGGATTGCCTTCTTTGCCAGCGATGGAAGCGAGGTTTACGATCCGTCCATAGCCCCGGCTCAGCATGTGCGGAACCAGCGCCCGGCTGCAAAAGAACGCGCCATTCAGATTGACCTCGATGACGCGCTTCCAGGCTTCGATCGGATACTCCCAGGTGGGTGCATTGGGCCCGGTAATGCCGGCATTCGCGATCAGAATGTCGATTTTCCCGAGTGCGCCAATGGCCTCGCGCGCCGCGCGTTCGACGTCACCTGCATCGGCGACATCCACAGTCGTCGTAACCACCGCAGCCCCGAGGCGATGCTTGAGGTCCTGAAGCCGGGCGCCATCCGCGTCCCAGACGGCAATGCGAGCGCCTTCCGCCAGCAGCCGCTCGGAAATTGCCAGCCCGATGCCAGAGGCACCGCCGGTTACAACCGCACAGCGCTCCACAAAACGTTTCATTTGAATCATCTGATGCGGGCTCCCTTAGTCAGCAGCCTGGCCAAGCCAGTTGAGGGCCGCTGCTGTTGCTCAAGTCTGATAATCTTTGTCTTGCGGCGAGCGACCAGAATACTACTTGACTCGATTACAATATGTAAATTGCCGTTCTAACATATGCAACCGGAAAACGCGGCGTGGCGTGCGGCATACCCCGGCAACGTCACGTCTTCCGCAGGAGTTTGCCGAGTCAAGTTTTCAAATCCGCGGGGACGGCTGGCATAATGTCAGCGAATTCCCGACTTTCTTCGAGGTGGAAACGCAAGATGCCCAAAGTCCAGATACAGTACACGGATCTATTTGCCCTGACCATGCAGCGATTGCGGGAAGATGGCTTGTTACTGGTTTCGATGGGAGCAGACGGCAAGCCCAATGTGATGACCATTGGCTGGGGAATGATCGGGACAGTCTGGTCTCGCCCCGTATTCACCGTGCTGGTGAGACCCTCTCGGCATAGTTACAGCCGGCTGGAGCAGATCAGCGACTTCACGGTCAATGTGCCTCCCGCGGAGCTTTCGGCAGCCGCGGCGCACTGCGGAAAGATATCGGGACGCGAGCACGACAAATTCAAAGAGTCCCAGTTAACGCCGCTTCCAAGCCGGGAGGTGCGATCGCCGATCATCAAGGAGTGCGTTGTGCATTACGAATGCCGGATTCTGCACCGCAACGACTTGGTACCGGAAGCACTGGCGCAATCCGTGCGCGACCAATGCTACCCTAAGGGAGATTTCCACCGGTTCTACCATGGCGAGATCGTCGCCGCATATGCCGACGACGATGCCGAACGCCGGTTGCGGAGTGGGGGAACGCTGACTTCCCTTCCCTAGGGTCTGTCTCGGAAGTTCGCGTAATAAAATAAATGGTTGGGGTGTCATTCTGAGCGACCGAGGGGAGCGAAGAATCCCAGCGCGGCATGGGGCTGAAGGGCAGCCGCAGGATTTCATCAAAAAGCCCATGGCGGCGCGGGGTGGGACAGTTTCCTGAGATGCTTCGCTGCGCTCAGCATGACACCTAAGCTATGTCCCTAACTTTCGGGACGGCGTGTACAATCCTATTCAAGTTTTGGTGCGGCGCAGCTTAGCGGGCAGCTTCCAGCGATGTTAGAAAACATTAACCTGAAGAAGAAAAAGCTGTCACGGGAAGAATACAAGCGCGCTCTGCCGGGCCTGCAGCGGCGCCTCTACGATCTGGAGAAGGCATGCTGGGACCAGCGTGTCTCCACCATTGTGATCATCGAAGGTTGGGATGCCTCCGGCAAAGGTACGACGATCAGCACCCTGACTCAAAGGTTGGACCCTCGCGGTTTCAAGCTTTACCCCATCACCGCTCCGCGCACTTACGAGCAGCAGCGGCCCTGGCTATGGCGGTTCTGGCTGAAAGTTCCGAACCGGGGGGAGATGGTTATCTTCGATCACAGTTGGTACTCCCGCGTGCTGGAGGAGCGCGTCGAGCGCGCGGTCCCGGAAAAAGCGGTGCGGGAGGCCCTTCGCGACATCGTCGAGTTTGAGCGCATGCTGGCCGACGACGGCACCGCCATTTTGAAGCTTTTTCTTCACATCAGCAAAAAAGAGCAGAGCAGGCGCTTCCGGATGATCGAAGCAGACCCGCTGGAAGCTTGGCGCGTGACGCGAGCTGACTGGAACCGCCACAAAAAATATGAGAAGTACCTGGCGGCGATCGAGGAAATGCTGGAGCTGACCGAATCGGAATATGCGCCATGGACCATCGTCGAGGCGACATCGAAATGGCACGCGCGGAAGAAGGTATTTGAGACCATCATTACCGCCATGGAAAAGCGCTTGGGGGCGAACGCGCCGCCTCTGACCCAGGCTGCGGCGGGAATGCCACGCGACGCCGATCTGCGCGCGGCCATGGAGTCCTTGGGCAAAGGGAAACTCTAATGCTGGAAAGAATGGATCTGACCCGCACGCTCGATCGCGAGGCCTACGTGCGCGAGCTGGCGCGGCGGCAGATTCAACTCCGTGAGCTCGGATACCAGATCTACCTGCAACAGCGTCCCGTGATCGTCTTGTTCGAAGGCTGGGACGCGGCCGGCAAAGGCGGCGTCATCAAGCGGGTTACCGAAAAACTGGACCCGCGCGGCTATGTCGTCTATCCGATCAGCGCTCCGCAAGGGGAAGACAAGACCCGGCATTATCTTTACCGATTCTGGAGGCGGCTGCCGGAGCGAGGGCAGATGGCGATCTTCGATCGCTCCTGGTACGGCCGGGTACTGGTGGAGCGCGTGGAAGGATTCGCCACCGAGGCGGAATGGAAGCGAGCCTTCAAGGAGATCAATTCCTTCGAGCGGCAATTGCGTGATTTTGGAACAATCCTGGCAAAGTTCTGGATCCATATCTCCCGCGAGGAACAGCTTCGACGCTTCGAAGAGCGCAAAGCTGTTGGCTACAAAGCATGGAAGCTCACGGATGAGGACTGGAGAAATCGCGACAAGTGGGGTGCGTACGCGGAAGCCGTCGAGGAGATGCTGGTGAAGACCAGCACGAGTGGGGCGCCCTGGTGCCTGGTGGAGGGAAACGACAAGTACTGGGCAAGGACTAAGGTGCTGGCGAAGCTGGTGGAGCTATTATCGACCGGGCTCGGATATCAGCCGGCCGATCCTCTGCGAGGCGGAGGACAGAAAAAAGTCGCCAAGATCACCCCGGCAAAAAAAGCCAGACCTGGGAATTGAAGTTACTCCCAAATGCCCCGGCTACCCACACGGGGCCGCAAACCTGATAGAAATAGAACAGTAGACAGGGGCCTGCAAACAAGTAGGATCACCTCCCTATGGGCGCCTTATTATCCCGGATTGCGCAACACGGCTACATCATTATCTCCTCGATCGTCTTTGTGGGGTCGCTCGGGGTGCCGGTGCCGGCCTCGCTGACGTTGGTGGGAAGCGGAGCGGCGGCGGCATCAGGAGCCCTGAAAGCCCCGGCAGTGTTTCTCGTTGCGCTTGCGGCGATGCTGCTGGGCGATTCGCTGCTCTTCGTTCTGGGCCGCTACATGGGCTGGGGACTTTTGGGGTTCATGTGCAAGGTTTCCATGAATCCGGAGACCTGCATCCTGCGATCCGCCGAATCGTTCTACAAGCGTGGCCGGACCACGCTGATCATCGCCAAGTTCATCCCCGGCGTCAGCGCGATGGTTCCACCGCTGGCCGGAAGCATGAAGATGCCCTTTGCCCAGTTTGTATTGCTCGATCTCATTGGCACCAGCTTATGGGTCCTGGGGTATGGCGGTGTCGGGTTTCTCTTCCATGACTTTATTGTCGTCCTCACCCGCGGTTTTCAAGTCGCCGGGCACGCGGTCGGGATCGTTATGGCCGCCGCCATCGGCGCGTTCGTCGTCTATCGCATGCTGCTCTACCGCAAGGGCCGCATATACCGCGCCGTGCCTCGCGTGCAAGTGGACGAGCTGGCGAAGAGGCTTCATTCCGAAGGATCGGACAAGATCCTTGTGGTCGATGTTCGTAGTCATGGTTACTACGACTCCGGCGCCGCGCGCATCCAGGGGTCAATTCGCATCGAACCCAATAACCTGGAGGAAGAGATCAAGCGCCTCGCCCATGACAAGGACATCTATCTGTACTGCACCTGACTGCGCGAAGCGACCAGCGCCCGGGTGGCGCATTTACTGCGGGAAAGAGCATTCAATGCATTTGTGATCAACGGCGGTCTCGCGGCTTGGCGCAAAGCTGGATACCCCGTGGAAGACGTGCCGCGAGAAGACCTCGTGCACCTGCCTGATTTCAGCCGTCCACAAAACTCCTGAGATAGTCGGCCGCGCTGAGGAGAGCACCACAAATTGCGCCGCGCGCGCCGGTTTTTACGCTCCCATTTTTCTGGCAAGATCGATCATGTCCTCCGCGATCACGTCCCAACTCTCCTCGGCCTGGAAGTCTTTGCTTTGACGCGAACCGAATTCCGTCGGACGCGCAATGAATCCAGTCCGCAGTCCGAGCGAGCGGGCGGCGCGAAGATCGTAGTTGTGCGCGGCTACTAACATGACTTGATCCGGCTTTCGGCCCAGCAGATTGACGGCAGTCAGGTAAACTTCCGGACGGGGCTTGTAGCAGCGTGCATTTTCCGAGCTGAGGACGCAGTCAAACGGAAGACCAGCGAATCTGGCTATATCAATGAGCCAAGCAAAACTCGCATTCGACAGCGGAGAGAGAACGTACCGCCTCTTCAAGAGCGTAAGCCCTGCGACCGAGTCTGGCCAGGGGCGCGTTCTTGTCCAAGCCCGATTGAGATGCTCGATGTCATCTTCACCAAGGCCGGTGATGTTGTGCTTGGCTAAGAGTTGAACGAGTGCCTGCCGGTAGAATACGTCCATCTTCGTCCACGGAAGCTCGCCGCTGTTGACCTTCTGCTTCGCCGGCTCGTACGCGCTTCTCCATTCCTCTAAGAACGGCTCCCAGTCGATCTTCAAATCCATCCGCCGCCCGAGCGCGCATAACTCATCCAGCAGACTGCCGCGCCAGTCAACGATTGTCCCCCAGGTATCGAAGATCAACGCCGTCACTTCATCTTGTAGCTTCGCCATTTTGAGTCAACCAGGACTTCGGTTTTAACTGATCTTAACTATTCTATCGAATCGCGCTTTGGAGGGATGCGAGTTGAGAGGCTGGCGGAGACTCGGACCGAAGCCGAAGTTCCCGGCACGCGCAGTGTTGACCGTGTGGAGAAATTAGTGAGTCGCTCCCGGATGTGTCAGCCGGAAGTGATCAGGCAGGCTTCGCCACAAGAAGCCTGCCCAGCCATGCCCCCGCCGGGCTGCTTCACGGACATGTCTTTTGCAGCACTGGCCTGGTCTGGATTCGACGACCCTAAGAAGCGCCGAGCCGAAAGGCATCGGATTGGATGATTCAAGTATCTTGGAACGGGTTGCCGCCGGCCTGGTGCATTTCTGAAATTGCAAAGCAGGGGTAAATTCGAGTAACGGCAGTTCTGATATCTACCCTAGTGCAACGGGCTGCCCTAGTTGACGCTTTTGCAGGGCAGAGTCATCTACTCTCTCACAGGCGTGGCTGGGTGTCGCTTCGCATTAATCGCTCGGTCAGGTCCGCCAAATCGCGGCAGACATACTGCGGTTGCATGGAGGCTGCGCGCAGATCTTCAGGCTTTGTCTCTCCGCTGAGAACCAGAACCGTGCAGATGCGGGCATTGAATCCGGTGGCCATATCGGTGTACAAGCGGTCGCCGACAATCGCCAGTTGCTCTGCGTCGTAAGCCTTCTTGCGCAAGATCATGTCGATGATTTCACGATGCGGCTTGCCGATCACTTTGGGCTGTACGCCCGTCGAGGCCGAAATCAATGCCGCCATCGCGCCGCAATCCGGAATGTACCCGGACTCTGTGGGGCAATTCAGGTCCGGATGAGTGGCGATAAATGGGACGCCTTGGCGGATCCAATCGCAGGCGGTCACCAGTTTGCCGTAGGTCAGCGTTTTATCGAAGCCCAGCACCACAAAATCCGGAGCATCGGCGGTCAGCGTAAATCCCTGACTTTGAAATTCCTCTTCCAGCTCGGAAGTGCCCAGTAGAAAGATTCGCGCACCTTTTTTCAGGGTGTTGATATAGAAGGCTGTCGCCTCTCCGGAAGTCAGTATGTTAGCGGCGTCGCAGTCAATCCCTAACTTCGTCAACTTACTCGCGTAGTATCCGGCATGACGGGAAGAGTTATTGGTTACAAATAGAAAGTCGCGCTGAGTTTGGCGAAGATACTCTATGAACTCGAGAGCGCCCGGCAATAAGCGGCTGCCGAGATATACAGTTCCATCCATATCAAGAACAAAGCAGCGAATTTTGCCGATCATTTCAGCCGACATTCACCCCGCCGCCTTATCGTAGCCATGCTGGTCAATGTAATGACCAATCTGCTCGTAGCTGAACGTACTTTAGCCAAAAACGCCCCCCATCCTGGACCCCGCGAGCCGGTTTATGATCAGCAGACAAACCGCGCCAAGAATGATCAGAATGAGCCCCAGAGCCGCCGCCTCATTCACCGACCCTCCGATATAAAAATTAAAGATCCCCACGGTCATCATTTCATGGCCGGGGACGACCAGCAGAAGCGTGGCGGAAGCCTCTTGCAGCGCAAGAATGAAGGAATACAGGGCGCCAGTGAGCACTCCCTTCCAGATGAGGGGAAGGGTCACATCCTTGAAGGTTTTGACTTTGGCTGCCCCAACACTTTCGGCTGCCTCTTCGAAGGAACGATGGACGATCAACAAAGAGGCAAATGTCCCCCGCACCGTGTAAGGCAGGCGTCGCACGCCAAGGACGATGGGGATGACGACCCACATCCCGATGAGGGGAATACCCATGAAAGGCAGCGGGTCGCGAAAGGCGCGCATATAAGCGACGCCGATTCCCGTCCCGGGCAGGGCCAGGATCAACGTCGTCAACGAATCGAGAATTTCTCTGCCGGGAAGTTTGGTCCGCGCCATGACCCACGCTGCCGGAACTCCCACGGCGATGCAGATCGCTACGGAAATGCCCGAATAGAGGAGGCTGTTGAGGATGAACTTGGGCGTCTCAACCGAGACGCGCTCGAAATACTGAAGCGTGTACTTGACGGGAAACGGCGTCAATGCCCAGCCCTTTCCGAACGAATCGAGGGCGATCCCAAAATAAGGAATAAAGGCGAAGATCAGTACGCCGACAAGAAATGCGACGACGCCCAACTGCGACGAAACCGATAGCTTCTTCCGCTCAATCTGCGAATAAGAGAGCGAACTGTAATCCTTGATGGCCACATACTTCTTGGCAACGATGAGAAAAACGATAGCCAGAATGACCATGATGGCCGAGATCACGATCCCCATCTTGAACAGCCTGCGGTCGACGAACTGGACAATATTCAGGTAGGCCTGTGAGGCGAGGAGATCATCCACCCCGACCACGAGCGGCGTCGCGAAGTCGGCAAAGGTCCAGATGAAGACCAGCAGCGCGCCGGTGACATAGCCTGGCGTGGTCAGGGGAAAAGTGATATCCCAAAATTTGCGAATCCCCCGGGAGCCGACGCTCTCGGCCGCCTCATCGAGTGAGGGCGATATCTTTGACATCGCGTCCACGATACTCAACGTCATCAGCGGAAAGAGGTGCAAAGTCTCGACCAGTAGCACCCCGTGAATCCCGTACATGAAGTTGATAGGCTGCGCAAAGCCCAGATAGTCCTGGAGGATGGTATTGACCGTCCCTGCGCGCCCCAGGATGAAGGTGAAGCCCATGACGCCAACCAAGGGCGGCATGATCATGGGGATGATGGTGAGATAGGAAAAAAGCCTCCTGCCAGGGAAATCGTAACGGAGCAACAGAAACGCGATGGCGATGCCGAGCACCGAGGTGGTGATTACACAAGCAACGCCAAGTACCATGGAGTTGTAAAACGATCTCAGATAGAAGCCATCGGTGAAAAACTGGTAATAGTTCCCCAGGGTGAAGATCCCGTCATCGGTAGTGAAACTGTCGTAAAACAGACGGGTGAGGGGATAGATCAGAAAAATGATGAAGAAGCTCCAGATGCCGGCATAGCCGAGGATTTCTCCAACACGCACATCGGGCCAGATCCGTGATCTCGTCGCCACCGCCGCCTCGGTATTCACGCTCCGGCTCCTAACCCTTTAAGACAGGGATCCCAAGTGTTACTCGAATGGGGAAACTAACGCTTACCTTTTCATTGATCGGGAACGGTTGCTGGTTCCTGGGGTTCTGCACGTCAACTCTGAAGATGGTGTCCCGGTCCAGTTCGATGTCGTAGCGAATAGCGTTGCCGATGTAGGAGGCGAAGCTTACCGTTCCGCAAATCGCGTTCATGCCGTTATGCGCTTCAGCGGGCAGACCGATGGAAGCAACCTCGGGACGAACGGAAATCTTGCACGCATCCCCCTCCCGAAGCTGTTTGTCCGGCAAACATTTAATCAACCCGAACTGAGTGTGGACCACCATCAATCCGGCCGCCTCATCGACCTGCTTCACCTCGCCGGCGATCAGGTTGTTGATGCCGATAAAATCGGCCACGAATGGATTCTGCGGCCGCTCGTAGAGGTCCCTGGGCGCTCCGATTTGTTGAATCTTCCCGCGCTCGATGACTGCGATGCGATCGGAGATGGTCAGGGCCTCTTCCTGGTCATGGGTCACATAGATGGAGGTAATCCCCAGTTCCTTCTGTAGCTTCCTGATCTCGGCACGCACCTGCAGGCGTATCTTTGCGTCCAGGTTGGAAAGAGGCTCATCAAGCAACAGTACATCAGGATTGAGGACCAGAGCACGGGCCAGCGCAACGCGTTGCTGCTGGCCGCCGGAGAGCTGGCCGGGATAGCGCTTTTCCAGTCCCGTCAGGTTGACTGTGGAAAGCACCCGGTTTACCTTTTCGGACATCTCCTTCTTGGGTATCTTCTTGATCTTCAAACCATAGGCTACGTTGTCGAAGATCGTCATGTGCGGCCAGAGAGCATAGTTCTGGAAGACCATGCCGATGTTTCGCTGGTAGGTGGGAATGGCCGATACCTCTTTGTCGCCGAAGTACACTTCTCCTTCATCGGGCTTGTGGAAGCCGCCGATAAGCCGCAGGATTGTCGTTTTTCCGCAACCTGACGGCCCTAGAAGGGTAAATAGCTCACCGTCCCGGATTTCCAGGGAGACGTGACTTACCGCTTCCAGGGCGCCAAATCTCTTTACGACATCCTTCAGGTGGATGTGCATGCAGTTATCTCTTAACGAGGTCCTTATGCTTCTCCGCGATTTCCTTGCGGAAGTAGGCATTCACTTCTTCGTCCCGATTCGGCCCGCCGGCAACACTGTCGTTGTAAATATTGCCGACCGGAATATCGAAGAAGGACCGAATCCCGCCGGTGAAAGCCACGGCCTTTTCCTGATTGGAGCCGGCAGGGCCCTGAACCTTATACTTGGCGGTAATCGGATAGACTCCCATGGAGGAGACAAGCTTCTGACCTTCTTCGCTTAACAAAAATTCGATGAAGGCATGGGCGGCCTTCGGGTGAGGCGCACCTTTCAACACAGCCATGGGTTCGGGTGTCACATAGGCATTCTTCGGATAGACGAATGCAACGTCATAACCATTCAGGACCTCGGCAAAGGCCATATAGCTCGGCACCGCAAAGCCAACGGCGAATTCTCCCTTGGACACCACATTCGGTACGTCGCGAGAGCGAGCTGTAAAAATTCCCGTGTTCGCCGAAAGCTTCGTCAGCCACTCCCAGCCCTTTGCCCAGCCATAGGTTTGGAGAATGACTTCATAGGAAGCATGGCTGCTGCTGGATCTGTCGGGGGTGCATTGTGCGATCTGGCCTTTCAGCTTCGGATTGAGAAGGTCATCCCAGTCTTTAATCTCCACGCCGAGACGCTTGAGAAGTTTTGGCTGATAGATAATCCCGTACGGTTCCAGCATCGTTCCGACCCAGAACTTCTTCGGATCCTTGAGAGGCAGGCTCACAGGCTTGCCGATCCCGGCGGGAATCTCGCGCCACATCTTGTCGGGAACCTGTAGTTTTTCAAGCAGCCCTTGCTTTGCCAGCTTGTCAAAAAGTATCCCCTCGCCACCCCAGAAGACGTCCGCCTGTGGTCTTCCCTTCCACTCCACGATCTGGCCATAGGCGACCGGCGTGCCTTGCGGCATGGCGCTGGTCTTCAAGTCCACGTTCCATTTCTTCTTTGCATAGGCCGCGAACGCCTTCAACATCGGATCATGGACATCCTTGGATACAGGGGTGATGAGATAGAACTCATTCTCGATGGCCTGAGAAAACGCGGTAGCTGGCATAGAGATAAAAAATCCAACGATCAGGGCCGTAATCACTGCAAACCGTCTCATACCATGTCCCTCCTGATGCAAAATTGTTTTCTGTATACAGGAGGCGAATACCCGCCTCCCACAGTCGTACATAGCATATCGCGCAGATCGGGAAATGCGTCAAAAACCTTGTCAACAGTGCCGCGCGGGTAGTTTGACAGGCTTCACCGCGCGTTCGGATGCGTTCGCAACATGCAGGTTTTCACACCAGCCAGTAGTCGGGGTTCCCGACGGAAACCGAGTTCACGCCCTGGTCTATCAAATCCTGAATCTGACGGAGTGATTGTACTAAGCCTCCGGCAATTACCGGCAGTGTGGAGTGTTCACGATTCAACTCGCGCACAAGATACGGAGCCACAATCGCAGGCAACACCTCGATGGCATCGGGACGGGCTTGCTCAATGGAACGCAGGGAACTTTGCAGCGCGGCCGAATCCAGGAGAAATGTGCGTTGTATGGCGAATAGTCCCAAGCCGCGGGCGGCGCGAAGCGGGACTTGGTGCGTGGAAATAATTCCCCGTATGCAACGACGCGACAAGAATTCAATCGCGGCGGCGTCGCGCGCAAAGCCGGAGACAAGGTCCAGATTTACAATTGGCACTTTGCCACAGGCACTTGCCTGCGCCGCCATTTCGCCAATGTTCTCAGGCGTTCCACACAGCAGATAAATAATCTTACTCGATGCCGCCGTCGCCTTCGACAAGAGTTCCGGGTCGCGCACCGCCGGGATAATGCGACTCTGTTCCAGAAGAGATTCGAGTGTCTTCACCACTTCACCTGTCCCGGCGGGATACGTCCCGGGAGGGTCCTTCAGCTTGCGGGCCCGCAACGCGCCAGCATCTCCAATCCGGTAGCTTGATGTTTCGCGTCTCGATCATACCCCGCCCGGCGTAAACCGCAACAGGTATCTCCCTGGGCAACAGCACCCACGCCATCCGCAGTGAGTCCGAGCAACACCCTACGCGACCCATTATGACGAGTCGCCCTCCGAATCCTTGCCGAAAGCCGGCCCCGTGCGCAGCTCGCACTGGGTAATCCGCGGCGCCGCTTCCAACTGGCGCAGGATCTGCTCGTGTTCTAACTGGGTTGCGTCCACCCGCAGCAGCGCGTGCGAGTGCCCATCCTTCGATGACAATCGAATGTCCTTGATCAGACGGTGTTCGCCAGTGAGCGTGGTATTGATGACACTGATAATGTCCTTGATATCATTCCCTACAAGACTGTAGCGCGCGGGGATGAGCTTCAACCGCTGAGTTTCAAACCTCCCCAACACGCTGAGTGCCAGCAAGACAAGCACGGTTGTAAACATTGCGAGAACGGGCATTCCGCCACCGGCGGCCATTCCAACCCCGGCGGCAACAAACATCGTAGCGGCTGTCGTAAGCCCGGTAATGCTTCCCCTCTCGCGGAGAATGGAGCCGGCGCCGATAAACCCAATCCCAGAGATGATCTGCGCGGCGATGCGGGTGCGGTCGCCGCCAAAAGTACTGGCCAGAGATAACGAGAGGATGGTAAAAGTGGCGGACCCGACACAGATCAGCATGTTGGTCCGCAGGCCGGCGGCCTTGCCGCGCCGCTCGCGCTGAAACCCGATGCAGCCGCCAAGAATCGCTGCCAGCAGGAGGCGGAAGATCGACTGCGTCAGCACGTGTTGCGGCTGATCCGCCAGCGCCAACCAATGCAAGAAGACGTCCATGTCCGACCCTCCTGCCGGCAAACGGCGTAGAGACGCTCACCTGGCCACTGAAACGAGGGAAATGAAAAGCCGCCCAAAAGAGGCGGCTTGCATGGGTTGAAATCCATACAGGAGGCTTCTCTTGGGCGGCTTCTCTAATCTCTGCCGCAAATTTGAATTGTCATTTAACTTCGCGGATAGCCGATGTGTCTGTGACCAGCATCACACTGTAAGAGGTGCGCGCCTCGAAACACACGGTGCCTCGTTCCATAACGCTTTTGATTTGGCGCGCGCGGCGCCTGCGTCCGAAACGAAAGGGACTCGAACGCCCGGCACCATGGCTGTTCGCTACAACGGTTTCGCGAAAGGGATACTCATAAGGTCTGGCTCCGGAGCACCGCGAAGACGGACATGAGCTTCGCGCATGCCGGCAGGTGATGCGCATCACAGACTACGCCTGCCGGTTCGAAGGTAGACTTATTTGTACATCGCGGCAGAGACTAGAGAAGCCGCCCAAGAGAAGCCTCCTGTATGGATTTCAACCCATGCAAGCCGCCTCTCTTGGGCGGCTTTTGCTTTGTCCCGATAACGAAGCTTTGCCACACTTGCGACGAAAAAGGGGACCCAAGGATGAAAAGCCGCTCCGCGGCAATGGAGAATATCAAGAGCACGACATTCGATGTCTGCGTGATCGGTGGCGGGGCGACGGGAGCGGGGTGCGCGCTCGACGCGGAACTTCGCGGGTTGCGAACGGTTCTGCTGGACGCCGCCGACTTCGTTTCGGCAACCTCCAGTGCCTCCACCAAGCTTGTGCATGGCGGCGTCAGATACCTGCAACAGTCGGTTGCGGATTGTGATCTCGGCCAATATCGTGTCGTCAGGCGCGCCCTGCGCGAACGCAAGCTGATGTTGAACAATGCCCCGTTTCTCACTCGTCCGCTGGAACTCCTCGTGCCATGCTTCAGCCACCGCGATGCGTATTATTTTAGAGCCGGACTGAAGCTCTATGACTGGATTTCCGGGCAAGGCATGCTTTCCCCTAGCCGTTTTCTCTCAGTCCACGAATCCACGGTTCGCCTGCCGATGCTGAACACCTCGGGACTGGTGGGGACTGTCGCATATACAGACGGACAGTTCGACGACGCCAGGTACGGCATTGCGCTCGTCAATACCTTCGTCGAGAACGGAGGAGCCGCGCTCAATTATTCGCGCGTCGCCGGTTTTGCGAAAACCAAAGATGGCAAGCTATGCGAAGCGCACGTGGAAGACCAATTGTCTGAGGAGCGCTTCACCGTGCGTGCCAAAGCTTTTGTCAATGCCACAGGTCCATTCTCGGACCAGGTCCGGAGCCTCGCTAATCCCGGCATTCACCCGCGGCTTCGGCTGAGCAAGGGAATCCACATTCTGCTTCCCCTGGAGGCGGCCTTCCGCCTTGATGCGATGCTCATTCCTACAACGGACGACGGGCGCGTGATCTTTGCAATCCCGTGGCAGGGCAGGCTTCTGGTTGGAACGACCGATGACGAAGCGGCACTGGATGATGAACTGGCGGTGAAACATGAAGAAGTGGAGTACTTGCTCAGGCATCTGAACCGTTATTTGAGACGGCCTTTTAGCATCGATCAGGTCATGAGCGGCATCGCGGGACTAAGACCGCTGGTCAGTCCGGGAGATGCGCGCAATACCAAGAAGTTGATTCGAGATCACGAGGTGGAAGTGAATCAAGACAGCGGACTCATCAGCGTTCTCGGCGGTAAGTGGACCACTTACCGGGCAATGGCCGAGGATACGGTGAATGTGGTTCAGCAGTACTTGAAGAGTGCCGTTTCACCGTGCAAGACGCAGCACTTCCGCTTAACGGGCGCCGAGGGATACGGACCAACTTTTTGGCACACCTTGGTTCCGAAATTCCACATCTCCCCGGACACCGCCCAACACCTCAGCGAAAAATTCGGGACCCATGCGGTCGAAGTTCTCGAACTGGCGCGGACGGACAGGCATCTGGCGGCGTCCATCGTGGCAGGCGCTCCAAGCATCCAGGCGGAGATCGTTTACAGCATTCGTTACGAAATGGCAGCCTCCATCGAAGACGTCCTGGCGCGGCGGATTGGGCTGCAATGGTTCAGTTGGAATTCGGCAATTGCCGCAGCGCCACTGGTGGGCTCTTATCTTGCTCAGGAGCACGGTTGGATGGCCGGGCAGACCCAGCAGGCGGTGCAGGAGTATACGCTCAAGCTGACCCGCACCATGCGCACGGCCGGCCTGAAGCCCGAGCAGGCGTTGGCAGGTTGAGGCGTTGAGGCGGCGTCTGAGCGGGGTCCCCAGAAAGCCAGAATTCAGGCTTTCTGGGGTGCCCTGGGCCGCCTGCCGAAATCCTGAGCGCAGCGAAGGAACTCAGAAACCCAGAGCGGCGCTGGGTAGGATAGGTTTCCCGGGATGTTTCGCTACGCTCAGCATGACACCCTAAGTCATGTCACGAATTTCCGGGACACCGCCCTAGTGCGCGGAACCTCCAGCAAGAGTGATCCGATTGATCTCCGCCAATTCCTCCGCGCTCAACTCCCACACCGCGGCTTTGGCGTTCTTCTCAATCTGCTCTGGCTTTGTGGCTCCGGCGATGACACTTGCCACCACAGGTCTCGCGAGTAGCCAGCTAAATGCCAGCTCCAGTAGAGTGTGGCCGCGTTTTGTCGCGAACTGCTCCAGGCGCGCCACTTTTTCCAGGTTAGCGGCAGTGTGGTACTTATCCGCCAACGCCTGTTTCCGTTCCAGTCGTGTGCCGGTTGGCGCAGGCTGACCCATCTTGTATTTTCCCGTAAGCAGCCCACTCGCCAGCGGAAAGTAAGGAAGCTCTCCCATTCCATGCCGCTCGATCGCCGGCAGCAGCTCGCGCTCGATGGGGCGTGCCAACAGGCTGTATTCATCCTGGCTGGAAACAAGACTGGTGAGCTTCTTATCCGCGACGGTTTTCTGCGCCTCGTTCAGTTGAGCGGCTGAAAAGTTGGAACAGCCGATGTAGCGGACTTTCCCTTGTTTCACCAGATCGTCCAAGGCGCGCAGGGTTTCTTCGATCGGAGTCTTGGGATCGGGGTAGTGAATCTGGTAAAGGTCAAGCCAATCGGTCCTGAGCCGACGCAGACTTTCCTCCACTTCGGCCAGAATATAGCTGCGCGAAACGCCGCTCTTCTCGCCATCGGGCTTCGGCTTCGCTCCAACCTTCGTCGCCAGCACGATCTTCTTCCGCCGTTCACCCAGCACTTCGCCCAGTATTTCTTCCGAGGTGCCGTAGCTGTCCGACGTGTCGAAAAAATTGATGCCCACCTCGATCGCCTTATCGATGACCTTGCGCGATGCTTCGACATCCATGTTCGCGACGAATCCAAAGTTGTTGCATCCCAGCCCAACGACCGAAACTTGCAGCTCTGATTTCCCCAGCTTTCTGTGTTTCACTTTTCAAATCCCTTTCTTGTTCTAACTAAGACACGCCTGCGGCGGCGGTTTGACATATTTTACGGGACAACCGCAATGATCGCTCCGCTGTCGGCTGACTTGCCGATGGCTTCGAAGGCGGCGATGTTAGCCACCATCTCGGCGTGCGTCACCGGATAAGGAGTACGCCCTGCCACCGCGTCGGCAAAAGCTTCCACATTGGCACGAACCATGGACATTGCAGGGTATTCGACGCGCTCGGCTTGGGCTCCGTGCTTGCACTTAGTCAGGGTCCAGCCCTGCGGCGCCTGCGGATGGGTCTTGTCGTGCAACTCCATCCAACCTTTATTGCCAAAGACCGCGAAACGAATCGAAAACGGCGGTCCAACAACCGAGGTGATGACTCCCTTGGCGCCGCTTTTGAAGTTGATCAGAAACCCGAGGGTGTCTTGAACAGGGCTGATCAGCGACTCCGTGTATGCCAGCACGCTCTTGGCCGGGCCGTTGACCGCAATGGAGAGATCCAGCCCATGGATTCCCAAGGCGGACAATGTGCCGCCCGGCCGTTCCTGCGTTTCGAGGCGCCAATTGCCGGAAGGAATCGCTCTCATCGGATTCGTCAAAGTCGCTTCGGTCACCTGAATCGTCCCGAGTTCGCCGGCCCTGACGGCCCGCAAAACTTCCTGCATCGCGGGCTTGAAGCGGTGCTCATGGCCCACCCCGAGGACCACGTTGTTGTTCTCGCAAGCCTCGACGGCGGCCACGGCGTCACAACGCGTAAGGGTCAGCGGCTTTTCGCAGAAGACATGCTTTTTTGCCTTCGCGGCAGCCACGATCTGCCGGGCGTGCAGGCTGTGCGGCGTGCAGAGAATTACCGCACCCACGGCGGGATCGGCGAGCACCGCGTCGTAGTCGGCCGTGAACTTCACTCCCTGCGCTTGCGCCCACTCTCCGGCGGCAGGCACGGCATCGACCGCCATCGCCACGCGCACCTTCGAGTTGTCCTTCAGATCTCCAAGAATGGTTTTTCCCCACCAGCCCAACCCGATAACCGCGACATTGAGCCGCCCGTCAGACGAATAACCCGATTTACTCATCGATGACCATCCTTGTTGTTCACAAAAATAAGAAACCCTTCTTCCAGCGTAAACGCAGCCTTCCCTGGAGATTCCAACGCCCGCTGTGGGAGGCTGCGGCGACAGGCCGTGGGGTCGTCATCTCGACAGCAAACCGTGGTTGACGACATTGGCCCGATCCACGGCGCCGCCCGTAAGCACGGCGACGATATTTTCGGCTGCGGCAACGCCCATGCGCTCCACCGCGGCGCCGGTTTGCCCCGCGATATGCGGAGTGATGATCAGGTTCGGAGCCGACAGCAACGGATTGCCCGGCGCGGGAGGTTCCTCGGCCAGGGTGTCGAGAGCGGCTCCCGCCAGCCGACTGCTGCTCAGCGCATCCGCCAGAGCCGCCTCGTCGACAAGGGCTCCACGGGCGGTGTTGATGAACAAAGCTCCCGGCTTCATCGTGGCGAATGCCCGGCGATTCATCAGTCCACGGGTTTCGGCAGTAAGCGGGCAATGCAGGCTGACGATGTCAGCGGAGGCGAGGAGCGCTTCGAAGCTCGTCGATCTTTCCGCGAGCGCCGGAGCGATCGACTCCGGCGAGCGCCCGGGGTCCCCGACACGCGCCTTGGTTGCGCGTGTCGGGGTGGAAGTCAGGGCAATGACACGCATTCCGAAGCATCGAGCCAGCTCTGCCACGCGCCGCCCGATCCGGCCAAAGCCGATCAGCCCGAGCGTGCGGCCCCGCAGCTCCGTGCCGTGATAGCTCCCGCGATCCCACTGGCCCGACTTGACACGAGCGCTAAGTGAACCAAGCTCGCGCCCCAACGCCAATATGCACCCAAGGGTAAACTCCGCTACTGCGGGGGCATTGGCGTCGCCGGCAATCATCACGAGTACGCCGTGCGCGGTTGCGGCAGCCAGATCTACCGAATCGACGCCGGCTCCGTGCTTTGCAATCACGCGCAACTCGGGCGCGGCGTCCAACACTGCCTGGCTGACCGGGGGATTTCCGCGCATCAGGATCGCCTGCACCGGTTGCTTGGCAAGCTCTTCGATGAGTCGTTCCTCGGTCACCTTGCCCGGCATCATCGTCAAGGCCGCGCCGATTGAAGAAAGCTTATCGACTGCGGTGGAAACCAGTTCCGCTCCCGTCACCAGCACTCGCAATGGATGTTTCGCCATGTCACCTCATTCCCTGTACACAATCGGCGCCCGCCCTCATTCGGCAACCGCAGATCACTTGCCGACTGCTGCTTCAGCCCGCAAATCAGCCCCTTTTGTCTCCCGCAGCAGGTAAGCGGCGACGAGCGCCACGGCATACGCCGAGAGGGCGCACACTCCCATGGCCTGCCCTAGCGGCCTGGTTGCCGCCAGCACCCCGACCATCGCCGGAACCACGGCGCCGAAACCGCGGCCGCCGCTCAGCGAAAAACCTTGTCCGCTGGCGCGAATGCGAGTGGGAAACAGCTCGGAGAATGAGGGCAGCATGCCCGAGGCAAGACCTCCCTGGAGCGCGCCGAGAAAGAATCCGAGGACCATCGTCGTGGCGGCGTTGATGGGCGCAAACATGTAGATCGCCACGTTGGTAGCTTGGCAACACAGGAAAATCATGAAGCTCTTGCGCCTGCCAATCCAATCGCTCAGGAAGCCGTAGGCGAACGGGCCGACGAAAGAGCCCAGGATATTCAGGGCCAGATAGCCGGCAGTGGAGGAAACGCGGAGGTGCAAGACAGTTCGAAGATAAGTGGGCAGCCAGGTGATCATTACGTAAGCGCCGCCCAGGATTCCGGTTGAGAGCACGGTTGCCGTGATCGTGTTCTTCAGATGCGGAGGCACGAAGATTTCCCAGAAGTTGCGCGCCGTCTTCGTCTTCTCCTTGTGCGATTCAACATAGAGAGTGGACTCGGGCACGAAACGCCGGATGAACATCACGAACACCGCTGGAAGCAGACCGATACCGAAGAACACCCGCCATGCCATCGCCTGCGAAAAGTATCCGAAGATTATCGGCATCATCGCCGTGGAAAGCGCGTAACCAATCGCGTACCCGCTCTGCACGGAGGCGGCCACGCGTCCGCGAAGGCGGGGAGCCACGGTCTCGCTGATCAGCACGCCGCCGACCGCAGCCTCTCCGCCGTAGCCGATTCCCTGGATGCTTCGCGCCAGGAAAAGCTGCCAGAAGGAATGCGTGAAGGCCGAGAGAAACGTGAAGCCCGCCACCAGCAGGATGGTGATCTGCAGCACGCGCACGCGCCCGATGCGGTCCGCCGCGATCCCGGCAAGCCAGCCGCCGACCGCGGAACCGATCAAGGCGGCCGAAGCAATTATGCCGGCTTGCGGCTTGGTGATGCCTACGATGGCGATCAAAGTCGGCATGACCAAGGCGTAGATGGTCGTGTCCATCGCATCCAGACCCAGGCCACCAAAGCACGCCCAATAGGTCAGTCTTTCCCGGCCGGAGAGCTCGGAATACCAACCCAGCTTCCCCTTCTTCGGTTGTTCCGCGACAGTGGCCGCGGATTTCTCGTTGCTTTCTGCCATGCTCCCGCCTTCGTGACTTGCCAGCTCAGAGTTCCTCGACGGTTCTCGGGAAAATCCGTTGGTACGCTTCGGCGTGCGTGATCTTGCGCTCGGTCCGCCGCCGCGCGGTGTTGCCGCGCTGCTCCGCGACGTTCTTGTAATAAGGCCACATCTTGGTCTGCGACTTGATGCACAGCATCGCGCGCCACTTGAGTTCCCAGACCTCCGAGATATCGAGAAGCGTATCCGGGCGGTATTGACAGAGTTCGGTCTGGTGCGGCTCAAAGCAATACACCTGAGGCGCGGCAATGATCTTGCCACCCTTCCGCCCCGGCGCCTGAGCCACCATGCGCGCCTCCAGCGCCAGACGGCAAGCCGTAACGTGATCCCAGTTGGCGGGATCTGCCTGAGGATGCGTCAGGATGAAACGCGGCTGCGCGTCCCGATAGATGTCGACGAGCCTCTCGACGATGCTAGAACTTGGCGAGAGCAGATAGTCCTGCTGATCGAAAAAATGGATCTCGGCTCCGAGCACTTCCGCCGCCGCCCTGGCCTCAACCTTGCGGCGCTCCCGCACGTCCTCTATGGTGAGGTTCGGCTCCGCCGCCCAGACTTCGTTCGACTCGCCGCGCTCGCCCGCGCTCAGGCAGACCACAACCGCCCGGTAACCGTGCCGCTTGGTATGAACCGCAATCGCTCCGCCGGCTCGCCAAATGAAATCGGCGGCGTGCGCACTTACCACTACCAGTGATTTGTTGTCTACTGGAGTCATGTCCCCCTCTTTGAACCTTCTCTTAGCAACCAGTTCGTGTAGCGTGAATGCTACCAGAATGGCTCACTGAAAATCATCCGCTGATCTCGACATCTTACCGTTTTCGCCATACTTTCGAAAGGCGTCCCAATTTCCGAGTGTCGCTGCGATTTTGGGAAACTCGACAAGAATCATTGAAAAGCACTACGCTCAATGAGTGAAGTCAAGGCAGGATTCCCTTGAAAGCTCTGTAGAAGCTATTTGGTGAGGAGGAGGGATGAAACAAGGCGAAAGATATCCATACAAGATAATCAAACACAATTTCAAAGCTCGTGATGGCAGTAGTATTAAAGTTGAAGTTGTAATGGGGCAGAGTAGGGCGGAACGAGTTACTGATCGCTACAATAGGGACCGAACAAAAGAAGAGATAGAAGCTGGATGGAGTTATTTTTCCGAACGGACAACAGAGAGACCACCGACAAAACCCAGACATAAAGCGGGAAGCCGGGGACGGCTCAATGTTAGGAGGAACCCGAGATAACAATCTGCGATGTGTGTCATTCTGAGCGACCACCGGGAGCGAAGAATCCCAGCACGGCGTGGGCCTAAGACGCAGCCCAAGGCTCTTCATCAGAAAAGCCCAGAGCGGCGCTCGGTGGGACAGTGTCCCGGGATGCTTCGCTGCGCTCAGCATGACAGCACAGAATCTCTTCTACTGCGAGTCTCTTTGGTGCCTTCAAACTTGACCGGAGAGCCCAGAGTACCTCCGGCACGCGCATGTACTGCCCTCGCTGGTTGTACTATCTTGCGGCAGCCGCGACCCATCCTGTCTGGTTCCTGCCTTTCAAGTTCAAAATCGATCGTGCTTCGTCAGCGCTGGCGACTTCAACACTGAGCTGAGTTGCGATGTTAACCACTTTTGCCACCTGGTCGGCGCTCCCCTTCGCCAGTTGGCCAGGTCCGACGTAGAGATTATCCTCCAGGCCCACTCGCGTGTTTCCACCCATCGCCATGGCGACTGCCATCAACGGGAGCTGCGCTTTGCCGGCCGCGCACGCTGACCACGCAAAGTTCGTCTCGCCAATCGTGCGAACCGCGGTTTCATACATGAAAACCAGATTCTGCGGAGAGGCCGGGATACCGCCCAGAATGCCCATTACAAACTGCATGTAGATCGGCGTTCGCAGCACCCCGAGATCAATGAGGTGCTTGATATTGTTGATCATCCCGACGTCATAGACCTCAAGTTCGGGGATGGTTCCAGCATCCTGCATTGCCTTGGCGTAGTACTTCAACGTTCTGAATGTGTTCGAGAAGATCAAGTCCTCGGTCGATTCCAAATATGGAATCTCCCAGTCGAAACGCGGCTGCTTGATCTTGGCAATCAGAGGATAGATGGCGAAGTTGATCGACCCGGAGTTCAGAGAAGCCAGCTCAGGCTTCAGCACGCTGACGGGGCGTACTCTTTCTTCCATTGACATGCCGATGCCGCCGCCGGTGGTGATGCAAACTACCACATCGCAGCGGGCCGAAATCTTGCCGACGATTTCCCGGTACAAATTGAAGTCGCTGCTTGGCTTTCCTGTTTTTGGATCGCGCGCATGAATGTGCACGACCGCGGCGCCTGCCGCATGCGCTTTAATAGCATCCTCCACGATCTCGTCAGGTGTAAACGGCAGGTAGGGAGAGAGACTGGGAACGTGAATAGAACCTGTTACTGCGGCCGTTATGATTAGCTTTGCCATAAACGGGAGTCTCCTTATTATCCGGCGCTAAATCGCTCGAATTGTACTGCTCGTGAGCGGTTTTGCAAGGCCAAAGCTGCCTCTGCCGACGCAACCGCCCCGGTTTTCCAGACATCTGTATGTAGCTTGGTGGATGTGGAACGCGATGTGTCGAGTGGCTCAGCAGCCAGATTGAAGGAACCAGCAATGAAAGCGGACGCAATCAGGTCTTCGATCACGGAGCCCCTGCCGGCGCTGCCTTTGCGCAGTTGGAGTGAAACCCTTGCGACCCTTCATATGTGGTCGCAAATCGTTGGCAAAGTTCAGATGGAGCTCACTCCCAAGGTGAACCACTGGTGGAACGTGACGCTGCGCGTAACCTCGCGGGGCCTCACGACATCTCCGATTCCGCACGGCTTGGACTCGTTTGAAATTGCTTTCGATTTTCTCGATCACAAACTTGTCATCGAGCGGAGCGACGGCAATAGCCGGGTTCTGCCGTTGCGGCCACAAAGCGTCGCGGAGTTCTACCAGAAATTCATGGCAGCGCTGGCCTCGCTCGGAATCAACGTCAGGATTTGGACGATGCCGGTCGAGATTCCCAACCCAATTCGATTCGAAACCGATCATGTTCACGCCGCCTATGACGCCGACGCCGCGCAGCGCTTCTGGCGCATTCTGGTCTGGGTCGATAATGTCTTCGAAGAATTCAGGGCGCGCTTCATTGGTAAAGTCAGTCCCGTGCATTTTTTCTGGGGAAGCTTCGACCATGCGGTAACCCGTTTTTCCGGCAGGCCCGCGCCGGAGCGTCCAGGCGTCGACCCAATTACGCGTGAAGCTTATTCCCATGAGGTAAGCAGCGCCGGTTTCTGGCCCGGAGGCGGCGAAATCACGGCGCCGGCATTTTATTCCTACGCCGCCCCTCAGCCCGAAGGCTTTGCGCAGCGGCCGGTGCGTCCCAGGGAGGCTTTCTACCACTCGCAGCTTGGCGAGTTCCTGCTGATGTATGACGATGTTCGCAACGCCGGCTCACCCAAAGACTCGCTGCTGGAATTTCTGCAGAGCACATACGAAGCCGCGGCCATCCTCGGCAACTGGGACCGCAAAGTGCTGGAGCGCTAGCTCACGAGCGCACGAGGCTGAGCCGCAAACATCTCGATCAGATCAATTTCCCCACAGCCTCCTAACTCGAGAAACCGTACAGCACCTGTGAATTCTCGACCAGGATGCGGTGGCGAGTCTTCTCATCGGGAGCCCATTCTCCGAGCAGGTCAAACAATAGCGCATCGTTCGGTTTTTCCTTTTCGGTGGGGTGCGGCCAGTCGCTTCCCCAAACCAAACGCTCCGGCGCAGCCTTGACATAGGCTTGAGCGATCTTGGTTGCGTCCGCGTAGCTAGGCGGTCCGATTTGGGTGTTCAGATAAGCGCCCGCAAGCTTGACCCAGGTACGTCCCTTATCGATCATGCGGAGGACAACCTTGAAAGCAGGATAGTCAATGCCGGCCGGCTGGGGCATGCGTGCCATGTGATCGAATACTACTGGCGAAGGCAGCCGCATCAGCATGTCGGCGTTGTCCAGAATCTGATCGCCCCGCATATGAATTTGCACGTGCCAGCCGAGCGCATTGACGCGTTTCGAAAGCGGCTCGATCATGTCGATCCTGGTAACCGCCGTGGCTGGATCAAAGACCGTGAAACGGACGCCGCGAATGCCACCTGCGTTCAAGCGCTTCAGTTCAGCGTCGCTCACGTCCGGGTGGACGACGGCGATGCCGCGTGCGTTGGGAGACATTTGCGAAACCGCATCGAGCGTGCAGCGATTGTCCGTAGCGTAGTTAGCCGGCGTAACTACCACCACCCGGGTGGTTCCGTTCCGCTTCTGGAGAAGGCGATATTCGGATACAGTAGCAACGGAAAAGTGCCTTTTCTCCGTATTGGCCGCCAAGGTCGGGGATGCTGGAAACGGAAACCGCTCCGGATCGTAGATGTGCATGTGAGAGTCACATGCATTCGGAGGTGCCTTGAGCTTCGGCCGATTGGTGCCGGCGGAGTTTGGGACAAGTTGCGCCGCGTCGGGAGCAGCCGCACTTCCCGATTGCTGCGCATAACCCTCCACCATTGGAACGGTGGCTGAACTCAACGCCGTCACCGCAAGACCTTTCAGAAACGTTCGCCGGCCAATCACATGGTTTGACATCTTATCGCCCTCCTTTTTCCTCGGAACTCAGAACTTTTATTTTGGCGTCTAAATCGGGAGCCATTGTACATCCATTTCCCGCCTGGCCCGTTTCCTGCTTCGGTGCCCCGAGACGGGCGGAAATCGTCTCGACACCGTCGGAACAGGCGAGATGGAACCTTTGTCCGGCCACCCCTTGCGGCGTTGTGTGCTGATAGTGGAGATATTGCTGAACTGATTGCTTCGCTTTTGCGCACGCGGTATTGTTCTTTGTACCGCCAAATGATTTGAAAGAAGGAAGATGATGGCCGTTACTTATCTAAAAAAGGCAGGTAAGACGTCGGAGACGGAAAGTGATTCTGCTCGTCAGGTTGTTTCCAGGATGCTGGCGGAAATCGAGTTGCACGGCGAGGAGGCCGTGCGACGTTATGCGCTCGAACTCGACCATTGGTCAGGTCCCATAGTGGTCACGCCGGAAGAGATCGCGCGCTGTGTTGCTTCCGTGCCTGAGAGCGTGCGGGCCGACATCATCTTCGCAGTCGGCAATGTGCGGCGATTCGCCGAAGCGCAGCGCCGGTCGGTGCAAGACTTTTCCCTGGAGGTATTACCCGGTCTGCGGGCCGGTCAAAAGCTGGTCCCTTGCAATGTTGCAGGCTGCTATGTCCCAACGGGACGATACGCTCATATCGCTTCGGCTTACATGTCGATCGCAACGGCGAAAGCGGCGGGCGTGGGAACCGTTGTCGCCTGTTCCACGCCGTTCCAAGGTCAGGGCGTGCATCCGTACGTGCTGTATGCGATGAAAGTGGCGGGCGCGGACGTGATCATGACTCTCGGTGGAGTTCAGGCAATCGCTACCCTGGCGTATGGACTGTTCACCGGCAAGCCCGCCGATATCATCACCGGGCCGGGCAACAAGTTCGTCGCCGAGGCCAAGCGCATGTTGTTCGGCAAAGTTGGAATCGACGTCTTTGCCGGGCCTTCTGAGATTGCCGTGATCGCGGACGAGTCGGCC
>Ga0181533_1001362_pt1 | contig 31555 bp, 26 predicted proteins | sample PEATcosm2014_Bin_45_FD_119772 | JGI IMG/M metagenome (GOLD analysis project Ga0181533, IMG submission 119772) | Peatland microbial communities from MTU Mesocosm Facility, Houghton, MI, USA - PEATcosm2014_Bin11_60_metaG | ecosystem: Environmental > Terrestrial > Soil > Wetlands > Peat | place...
CGGCCTGACCTCAGGAGGCTCAATTCACCGGTGACCTCGTCCGCCCCCACCGTCGCCCTGGTCGGTGCCACCGGAGCCGCGGGCTCCACGGTCCTGCGCGTCCTCGAGGACCGCAGGTTCCCGGTGCGGGAGCTGCGCACCCTGGCCTCGCCACGCAGCGTGGGCAGCACGGTCACCTTCCGGGGTGAGGAGCTGCCGGTGGCAGCCGTGGAGGCATCGCGCCTTCACGGCTGCGACATCGTCTTCTTCGCCGCCGGCTCGGCCACCTCCAAGGAGTACGCGCCGCAGGTCGCGGCCGCCGGCGGGGTCGCCGTCGACAAGTCGAGCTACTTCCGGATGGACCCCGCGGTCCCCCTGGTCGTGCCCGAGGTCAACGGGGAGAGGGTGCGCGAGCACCGTGGGATCATCGCCAACCCCAATTGCGTCGCCATCCCGCTCTCGGTGGCGCTGGCGCCGCTGCACCGCGCCTTCGGGCTCCGCCACCTCACCGTCGCCACCTACCAGGCGGCGAGCGGCGCGGGACGGAACCTGGTCGCCGAGCTGGCGGTCCAGGAGCAGGACGACGCCGCCGGGCGCGTCCCGTCGAACGACTTCTACCCCCACGTCCTCCATCGCAACGTGATCCCCGGAGGCTGGAGGATGCAGGGCGACGACACCGAGGAGGAGGTCAAGGTCGCCCAGGAGGTCCGCCGCCTGCTCGAGCTCCCCGAGCTCGGCGTGGGCATCACCACGGTGCGGGTGCCGGTGGCGGTCGCCCACGCCGCCGCGGTGTGGGTCGAGCTGGAGACCGACGCCGACCCGGCCGAGGCCCGGCGGATCCTGGAGGGCGCGCCCGGGGTCAGGGTGCTCGACGACCCGGCCACGCAGGCCTACCCGACCCCGCGCGAGGTGGCGGGCTCCGACGAGGTCCACATCGGCCGGATCCGCCGCGACCCGAGCCGGGAGCACGGGCTGGCCCTCTTCGTGGTCGCGGACAACCTGCGCAAGGGCGCAGCGACCAACGCCGTGCAGGTCGCCGAGCTGGTCCTGCAGGGCAGGTAGCCGGCCCTTCGCCTACCGCCTCCCTCGGCGCCGGTATCATCCCCGCGATCGAACGGTTGCGCTCTTGGCCGTGGTTGCGCATCGCGCGCGTCGTCTTCGCCCTCTACCTGGTGGGGGCGCTGATCAGCGTCTGGCTGCCGGGGGATTGGCGGCAGGCGGACGTCACCCTCTACCGGACCGACGCGCTCGCCTTCTGGGGCCACCTCGCGCACCCGTCGCTGCCCCGGGAGTACCCGCCGCTCGCGGTCATCCCCTTCGCCCTCGCCCTGATCGGGCCGCCGGCCGCCGGGCAGGACAGCTTCGCCCTGGGGATGGCCGCCCTCTTCGTGCTCGGCTTCGTCGCCGTGCGACGCTGGAAGGGCCCCTCGCGCGCCTGGACCTACGGCGCCTACACCCTCGCGGCGGGCCCGGCCACGCTGCTCTTCCGCTACGACATCGTGCCCGGCCTGCTGGTGCTCGCCTGCCTCTGGCTCCTGGAGCGGCGTCGCTTCGCGCCCGCCTATCCACTGATCGCGGTGGGCACCCTGGTCAAGCTCTTCCCCCTGGTCCTGCTCCCGGTCGCGGCCATCGCCCACGGCCGGGCCGAGCGGAGCGGCGGCGGCCGGGGCGTCGCCCGCAGGCTGGCCGTGGGCGGGGCGGTCTGCATCGCCATCGTCGCCGCCGGATTCGCCCTCGGCCTGGCCGTCGATCCCGCGCGCGGGCTGGGGGCGATCGCCTACGACCTCCGGCGCCCCGTCGAGGTGGAGTCGGTGCCGGCCACCCTGATGTGGCTCGGCTCGCTGTTCGGCGCCCCGATCCACGCCACCTACTCCTTCGGCTCGTACAACCTCACCGGCCCGCTCGCGACCGCCGCCTCGCTGACCGGGGACGCCGGCCTGGTGGCGGGGATGCTGTGGGTCTGGTGGCGGCAGCTCACCGGTCGCATCGACACCGGCCAGGCCGTGGCTGGCGGGCTGCTGGTGCTGCTCTGCACCAGCGCCGTGCTGAGCGCCCAGTACCTGCTCTGGGTGGCGCCGGTGCTGGCCGTCGTCGAGGGTTTCCGCTACCGCTGGCTGGCCGTCTGCCTGCTCACCGCGCTGGTCTTCCCGCTCCTCTTCCAGGTGGCGGTGCAGTACCAGCCCACCATCCGGTACTCGGCGGTGTTCCTCGCCGGGATCGCGGCCCGCAACCTGCTCCTGGTGGTCTGCACGGCCCGCTTCCTGACCACGGCCCGGCGCGCTCCTGCCCAGAGCGCCGCGGAGCTCGCGCCGCCCGCCCCGCTCGCCGCCGCCGGCTGACCGCCGATGGCCCACCCCCCGGCGCACCTCGACCCCTCGCCGGCGACCGGCCGCAGCCCGATGCGGCGGGGACTGGTGCCGCTGCTCGCCGTGGCCTTCATCGCCGCCTCGGCGATCGCCGTGCTCCTCTTCGACACCACCAGGACCGATCTCGACGTCTTCTTCTGGCCGTCGGCCGAGATCGCCGCGCACGGTCACCCGCTGCTCGTCTACACCCTCCGGGCAGGTCGGTATCCGAACGCGAACGGGCCGGTGAGCCTCCTCCCCCTGACCCTGGTTGCGGCGGTGGCCAACGCCTTCGGCTGGCAGCACGGGCTGGAGCCGCGCGATGCCCTGACCGTCGGGGCCTTCGCCGTCTTCTCTCTGCTGCTCGCCCACGAGGCCGTGCTCGCGGTCGAGGCGGGGCGGGGCGGGAACACCTGGCGCCTGCCGGTGGCCGCCGTCTTCCTGCTGGCGCCGCCGCTCTGGGTCGCCTTGGTCGGCTTCGGCCACATCGAGCAACCCCTCGAGCTGTGGCTGATCCTGCTCGGCGTCCGCCTCCTGGGGCGCGGCGCCCCGCTCCGGGCGGGCGTCTGCCTGGGCCTGGCGGTGATGACCCGGAGTGTCGCCGCCGTCTGCCTCCTCCCCCTGGTCCTGGCCCTCCTCGTCGACCGGCGGTGGGCTCGGGCCGTGGCTCTGGTGGCCGCCGCCGCGGTGACCGCCGGTGTGGTCATCGCCCCCTTCTGGCTGGCCGACCGCAGCGACGTCGTCTACTCGCTGCTCACCTACCGGGGGGGCCTGCCCACTGTCGGGGGGTCGCTCTGGGTGGCCTACACCGGGGCCTCGTGGGCAGGATTCGTCCAGCACGCGGACGCCCTGCTGTTCGCGGGGGCGGCGCTGGTGCTCAGTGCCGCGGTGCTGGCCGCTCGGCCTCACCGCGGATGGACGGTACCCAGGGTGTACGGCCTGCTCGCGGTGGCGGCCGCCTGCGTCCCCATGCTGGCCAAGACCTCCTGGCCCTACTACCTGCTGGACCCCTACGTCTTCGCGGCCATCTGGTGGTTGGGACGCCCGGGTCGTCCGCTGAGCTGGCGGTTGTCGGCGCCGCTCCTGCTGGCCGCCGGCGGCATCGTGCTCGCGGCCGTCGAGACCACCCTGCCCCTCGCTCCGGGCCCCGGGGCCGTGGACGGCATCCTGGCGTCGGCGGGGATGGCGCTGGTGATCGCGCTCTTGGTCGCGGGGAACCTCGCCCCGGGGGTGGCGACGCCACCCGGCCCCGGACCGGCGTAGCCGGCGGGGGAGGGGCCCCGGCTCAGCGGTCCCGCACCCGGAAGACGAACTTGGCGGCGCTGTGCGTCTCCGAGAAGTGGACCACCTTCACGTCGACCAGGCCGGCCTCCAGGCCGGCGGCGCGGGTCTCCCGCTCGGTGATGGCGGAGCTGCCACGCGGTCGGACGATCCAGAGCACGGCGTCGTGGCGGAGGTCCGCCGCCAGGCTCTCGACCTCGGCCAGACCGGCCCGATCCTCCGCGGCGAGGAGGACGATGTCGCACCCGGCGGGGCCGTCCACCACCTCCGCGGCCCGTCCTCGGAGCAGGGTCAGGAAGTCGTTCGGGAACTCACCGAGCACCGCCACCCGCATTCCCGGACGCACCCCGAGCTTGTCGAGGAGCGGTCGGGTCGAGGGCTGATCGTCCCGCGCTGCTGCCATCACACCCTCCCTAGCAGCGTGTTCGCGGCGTGCGCGGGACTCGGTGGTGGAGCGCCATCCGCGTAGGGTAGCCGCGGCGGGAGTGCGCGGCCATCGGGCGACATCGGCCTCGCCGACGCCCACGCCAGGGTCTCCTCACCCTCGCCGACCGCCTCCTGCGGCCGCGAACGGGCTCGACTGGTCGGTTGACCCAGATTGGGGGGTTGTCCAAGAACCTGCGCGCGTGGCACGGTGGGACCTCCGGCTGGCCCGGACGACCTTCCTGGAGTGTTGACGCGTGCCGTCCCGCCGATCTCTGCTGGGCATCGCGCTCATGGTCGGCCCACTTGTCGCGTCCGCCCTCCTCTCGCAGGCGTCGGCCACCGACACCTGGCGGGGCGGGGGAGGCACCGCCGACTGGTCGAATGCGGCCAACTGGGCGGCGAATGCCGTGCCCGCCAGCGGGGACAAGCTGATATTCCCGGCCTCCACAAACCTGACCTCCTACGATGATCTATCGGGCTCCGCATTCAGTGGGGTCACCTTCAGCGCCGCCGGCTATGACATCGGCGGTGATGCCCTCACCCTGAGCGGGCCGCTCGCCGTTACCGCGGCGGTGACCTCCGGCCAGGACGAGATCGATCAGCCGGTCACCTTCGCGGAGGGAGGGCGGGTCTCGGTGGCCACCGGCGGGGTCGTGCTCGATCTGGCAGCGACGCCCGTGGGTGCCGTCGTCAAGACTGGACACGGGACGCTCGCCGCCCAGGGACTGAACGCTGGCACCTCGCCGATCACGGTTCGCGCCGGAATCCTGACCGGCTGCGGCAGCGGCGCCTCGTCGACCAGCCCGATCACCGTGGACGCCGGAGCCTCGTACCTTGCCGGCAGTCCGGGCTCCTCTGGCGATCTCATCAGCTGCCTGCGCCCACTGGTGGTCCAGGGGACCGGCTACCAAGGAGATGGGGCCATCGACGTCGTGCAGCACGTCGACTTCGGTTCCCTGAGCCTCGGGTCTGATGCGACGATCGGAGGTGCGACGACCGGCGGCACATCGAGCTCGTACTGGCTGGGGGCGGTGGCCGTTCGCGGCCACACCCTGACCGCGGCTGGCGACACCAACACCTTTGCCGGGTCGGTCAGCGGTTCCGCCAGGATGCTCCAGGAAGCCTCGGACATCACCCTCGTCGAGGGGACCGGCTCCCTGGGCTCCGCGGTCGCGAGCTCGGGAATGCTGGGGCTCGCCGTTCCGGTGACGACGGTCACGGTCGGCGGGGTTGGAGTGCTCTATACGGCGAGCTCGATCTCCCGGCTCTCGGTGTCGGCATCGGCGGAGCTCTGGCCGTGTGATGTACCGACGACGGCCCCGCCCACCGGCCCAGACACCCCTACGGTGACCACGGTGGGCCACAGCCTGCGCCTGCCAGGCGGGACCACCTTCGTGGCCCAGCTCGGGGTCGGATCCGCGGCCGGCAATGACTCGTTGAGCGCCACCTCGGGCGTACTCACCATAGGCCACGCCTCGCTCGAGGTCGCGGCTCCGGGTGCGTGCGACGGCTCCGGCATCGCCACGCAATCGGGGGACAGCTACACGGTCCTCACCGCACCCAGCGGTCTGGTGGGCACCTTTGCGGGTCTCCCCAATGGTGCAGTTCTCATCGGAGAGGACGGCAATCCCTACCGTGTCACCTACACGACGACCTCGGTGGTCCTGACACGCAACTAGCCCCCACGGACGGAAGAGAACAGCCAGCACCACGGCCGCGATAGCAAGGGAAGCCGCCGGCCTGCAGGTGGAGCGCCGCCTCCTTGACGCACCGGCTGAAGCGGATGGTCCGAGGCTTCGGTGGCCGCCCGAGGCTGGAGCGCTGATGTGCCGGCCGCCTCAAGCGTCATTCCCCAACACTGGGCCACGCGAGGGTGCTCTAACCCTTACCGAGCGGAAGCTCGACCGAGGGCCAGATCCTCGCCGCTCAGTGGCTTCGGTTCGCGATTTGTGCGCAGCTAGGCGCCGGGGCACCGAGACAAACAGGCGGGAGCACGTCGCTTGGGCTGACCCCAAGAGCCGTCGCCAGGTCGGCCCACAAGCCCGGCGAGTGAGCCGCCCACAGGGTGGGCTCATTGGTGACGAGAACCACTTGGCAACCCTGCGCCCCGATCGTCGCCGCCCAGGACGAGCCGTCTGCCGGCATGAAGGTGAGCTTGTACGACGTGCCGAAGTCGATGGGACAGCGCTCGTCGCTCGGAAACTGGGGTAGGCGCTCGACGTCGGCCGCAAGACGTTCCGCTAGCTGGACACCGGTGATCGTACGGTCGAGGGGTGGGAGGATGAGGTTCCCCGGTGTCCGAACGACCGTGACCTGGGCCGGCGCGTCGCGGACCACTCCTGAGTAGGCTCCACCATGGAAGGCCAGCACCACACCCGCCACAAGCGTACTAGCCACGGCCAGGGAGATGGCGAGCACCGCCAAGGGGGCGCGGAAAGTTCGCACATCGTTGTAACGCTCCGGGAGCACCGCCAGTTCCCCAGGGACCGTTGAAGCGAGGATTGCCGCCGAGAGGAGAAACAGGGCAGACCGCGGCTGCTGCCGACCTTGAGCACTGACGCTGGCCCCGCGCGCAAGGGACATTCCTCAACACTGGACCAGCGGAGTCTTGTCTCACTGCCACTGGAGCAGATTGCACGCACCAGCCAATCGCTTCACGCTTAGGCTCACGCCGAGGGTGTCGATCAGGTCAAAGAACGAGTGTCGGGAACTCAGTGCCCTCGGCCACGGGTCGGATACTCGCATCCGTGGGCCCCCGCGCCCTACGCTGGGTCGCCCTCTGGCAATCCGGGCGTCCAGGTTCGGCCGTGATCGCGGGGAACTTCAGGCCGACAAGATCGGCGAGTAGCAGGACCATGCCGCACGCGATGGTCAGCGCGACGCAGATGCCGGGGGCACCGACCAGCAGGGCGGCGGCGGCGCCGGCGAAGAGAACGGGAACGCCCAGCCGCAGGTTCTCCACGCTGCCCGGCCGGGCCAGCCACCAGATGGTGGCGAAGGCGCAGGGATCGACCAGGTAGTAGGGCCAGACCGACTTGGCGAGCAGCGGCAGGCAGGCGGTGGACAGGGCCATGAGGCCATAGACCCGGGGTGAGCCCGGGACAGTCGCTCGGCCACGTCGCACCACCACCCACGTCAGGACCACCGCCGAGGCGCCAAAGACGAGAGCGTCGTAATGCTGGATGAAAACAGCGAGCGGGCCCCGCGGGAAGAGCGTCAAGAGCGACCCGCCGAGAGTTGGCGCCTGACCGCGATAGGTGACCAGCGAGGCGATCACATCGCGACCGTCGGCAAGCAGGAAGAGGAGCAGGCCGGCGGCTGCCGCCATCGCCGCGGTGCCCAGGAGAACGATCGCGGCGCGAAAGCGCCGGTCGGAGAAGAGGATGAGGACGAGCGGGAGGGCGGCCAGCAGGACGGCGGTCTGGGTGAGCAGCGCGAGCCCCAGCAGGCACCCGGCCAGGGCGGTTCTGCCGCGGTCGAGCTGGCGCACCGCGAGCAGGATCAGCCAGAGCTCGAGGGGAAGCTCGGTGTGGCCGTAGTTCACCATGCCGAACCAGAGCGGCGGGCCTAGCAGAAACGCCGACCAGATGGCGATGGAGTGGGGAAGCGGATGACCGCGCACGCTCTCCACAGCCCTGACCGCCTCGAGAGCGAAGGCCAGGGAGAAGAAGCCGAAGACGCCCATGACGATCGCGTCGCGGAGCGGGGGGTCGGCCTGCCAGCCCACGGCATTGACCACGGCAGCCACGGCGGTGAGGGGCAGCAGGCTGAGCGGCCCGTTGTCACTCCGCCAGATGCCGGCGTGGAGCGTGTAGACGAAGAGCGCGCGGCCGTGGAGAGCGAGCTCAGCCATGGGCCAGCGAAAGAGGTCGAGATCGCTCCGGCTCCAGCAGGCGAAGGTGGCGAGCCCCAGCCCGGACAGGAAGAGGGTGGCGAGGAAGTATGGCTCCGCCCGGCGGCCGACGCGCAATGCCGTTGCAGCGAGTGCCCCGATGGCCGCTCTCCTCACCGCGGCTCCGATCTCCACGAGTGAAGTCAACCAAGACGGCGGCCGAGTGTGACTTCCAGAGGCGTGCATGGGCCGCCAAGGTGGCTCTTCCCTGGATAGACCAAACACTGCGTTCACTCCAGTGACCCCCGGCAGGGACGGCCTCACTCGGCCCGCGGGAGTCCTGTCACCGTCCCCTTGAGCGAGGTGTCGGAGCGAGGACCGACGACGATGCGCTCCCGCCCCGTGGTGGCGGCGCGCACCCGGTGGGGTCCTTCGAAGTGGCCAGGGCGCCGCGAGGCCGCGAACGCGGACAGTGGACAGCGGAGGACAGATCCCAGCTCACACGGGCGGTTTGACGGGGCGGACGGGCCACCCTTAGAGTCAGCTAATGCACCCCGTCCCCGGAGTTGGAGCATGAGCGCCCTCCCCGCGTCCGCGGCCACCGCCCTCGACGCACCGGCGACCCCCGACGCCGCTCCGGCCTGGCACGGCGCGCCCGATCCCCGGCGATGGGTCGCGCTCGCCAGCGTCCTGACCGCACTCTTCATGGCACTGCTCGACGTCTCCATCGTGAGCGTGGCCATTCCCGCAATCCGGACCAATCTTGCGGCCAACGACGCCGACATCCAGTTCGTCATCGCAGGCTACGGGCTCGCCTATGCGGTGACCCTCATCACCGGCGGACGTCTGGGTGACATCTTCGGCCGCAAGCGCCTGCTCATGTTCGGCATGGGTGGATTCGTGCTGGCATCGGCACTGTGCGGGCTGGCCCAGAGCGCCCTGATGCTCGATCTCTCCCGCGTCCTCCAAGGCGTGATGGCTGCGCTGATGTACCCCCAGGTGCTCAGCATCGTGCAGGTCACATTCCCTCCGCACGAGCGGGCGCGCGTCTTCGGCTTCCTGGGCGCGGTGATCGGGATCGCCACCATTGCCGGTCCGCTGGTCGGCGGCCTGATCATCCGCGACGACCTCACCGGGGGGTCGTGGCGCTGGATCTTCCTGGTCAACCTGCCCATCGGCATCGTGGCGCTGGTGGCGGCCGCCCGGGTCGTGAACGAGTCTCGGGCCCCCAACGCCACCCGGCTCGACCTCGCCGGCGCCGGCATCGCCACCGCGGGGCTGGTGCTCCTCGTCTACCCGCTGGTGGAGGGGCAGGTGGCAGGCTGGCCCCTCTGGACGTTCGTCTGCATGGCCATCAGCCCCTTCGTTCTCCTCCTCTTCGTCCTCTACGAACGATCCCTCCCGACCAGCGCTTTCCCGCTGGTCCAGCTCTCGCTCTTCGGGATCTCCTCGTTCCGCATCGGTCTGCTCATCTCCCTGACCCTGCTCGCCGGCATCCCGGCGTTCTTCTTCACCTTTAGCCTCCTGGTTCAGGTGGGGCTCGGCTTCAGCGCCCTCAACGCCGGGCTGACCACGGTCCCCTGGAGCCTCGGCACGGCATTCGCCTCGATCATGTCGACCCGGCTGGCGCCGCGGTTCGGCAAGTGGACCATCACCGTGGGCGCCTCCACGATGGTGGTGGGCATCGTCGCCATCATGCTCACCCTGCACTCGGCCGGTACCGGGCTGACCGGCTGGGACCTCATCCCCAGCTTCCTGGTCGCCGGTCTGGGCATGGGCACGGTGGTGGCACCGCTGCTCAACGTCGTCCTGGCCGGCGTGCCTCCGCGCCACGCCGGCTCGGCCTCCGGAGTGCTCACCACCTTCCAGCAGCTCGGGGGGGCCATGGGCGTCGCCGTGGTGGGCGTCGTGTTCTTCGGGCTCCTCAGCGGAGGCGCCGCCCCCGCGGCCTCCGCGGCGACCCCAGCGCTGCGGGTGCAGCTCGCCCAGGCACACGTATCTCCGGGGGCGGTGAACGGGGCGGTCGGCACCTTCACCCGCTGCTTCGAATCGCAGGCATCCTCCAGCAACCCGCAGCAGACCACCCCGGGGTGTCCGTCGAGCGCCGGCACCGCGTCCAACCCCACCGCCGCCGCCTTCTCCGGTGCGGCGTCGTCGGCGCTCGCCAAAGACTTCGTCAGCGCTCTGGAGGTGCTCCTCTTCTTCAACATCGGCTTCTGGGGGCTGACCGCCCTGCTGTCACTGGCGCTGCCGCGGACGCGTCCCCAAGGAGCCCGGGGAGGAAGCACCGCGCCCTGATCCCGGTCGCCTACGTGGGCGCCTTGGCCTACGTCAAACCAGGGGTCAGCGGCGGGTGGGAGTGGGTCAGATCCTCCGCCTCCTTCGCCGACCTGGTGGTCGGCCCCGAATCCCCCCGCCATGCGACTGGCTGAGCCCCATCGGGTGACCCCTGCCGAGGCCGGGGGCCAGGGCCATGAAGCCCGCAGCTCCTCGGTGCTCAGCTCAGTCGACGCTTCACCCGGTGGAGTCGAGCTTCGTCTCCGCTTCCCGCAGGCGCCGGGTCAGGGTGGTCAGCAACCGCCAGGCCACCTCGGGATGCTCGCCGACGAAGGGCTTGAATTCCCACTTCGACATACCCAGGAGACGCAGGTCGCTCTTGGCAGTCACGGTCGCGCTGCGGCCCGCCTCATCGATGAGCGCCATCTCGCCGTAGTAGTCACCCGGGCGGAGGGTGCGTCTGCCCCCGCCAGGAAGCTCGACCTCAGCCTCTCCTTCGAGAATGACGAGGAAAGCGGCGCCCGTCGCCCCCGCCATCACCACCTGCCTGCCGGCTGGCTGGCGGATCTCGGTCAGGCTGCGTCCGATCGCCGCCAGCTCCTTGTCCGGCAGGCCGGCGAACAGGCTGACGGCGCTCAACTCGATCACGGCTGAGCAGTATACCGGGGCACCTCCTGCCGATCCCCCGGGTGACCAAGCCGGCAGAGGCGGCGGCGTGGCAGCATCCGTCCATGCACGAGCCAGGCGCGTCCGAGAGGCAGTCAGCCGAGAGGATCGCCGCGGCGCGGGCACTGCTCGCCGAGGCACCGGTCTTCGACGGCCACAACGACCTGCCCTGGGAGATCCGGCGGCTGGCCGGAGGTGACCTCCGGGCCCTGGACCCGGGCACCTCGCTGGCCGGGCGGACCCACACCGACCTGGAGCGGCTGAAGGCGGGCGGTGTGGGCGCTCAGTTCTGGTCGGTGTACGCGCCGTCGACGCTGCCCGAAGCTGAGGCCCTCGCGGTGACCCTCGAGCAGGTGGACCTGGTCCACCGGATGATCGCTCTCCATCCCGACCGCCTGGTGCTGGCCACGAACGCCGAGGACTGCCGCCGAGCGGTGGCCGGCGGCCGCATCGCCTCGCTGCTGGGCGCCGAGGGCGGCCACTGCATCGCGTCGTCCCTGGCGGTCCTGCGCGACCTCCACCGGCTGGGTGTCCGCTACCTCACCCTGACCCATCAGCACAGCACCGGCTGGGCGGACTCCGCAACCGACGAGCCCAGAGCCGGGGGGCTGAGCGAGTTCGGCCGGCAGGTCGTCGCCGAGATGAATCGCATCGGCATGATCGTCGACCTCGCGCACGTCTCCGCGACCACGATGCACGCGACGCTGAACGCGAGCTCACGACCGGTGCTCTTCTCCCACTCGTCGAGCCGGGCGCTGGTCGACCATCCCCGGAACGTCCCCGACGACGTGCTGCGCCGCCTCCAGGACAATGGCGGGGTCTGCCAGGTGACGTTCGTCCCCTCCTTCGTCTCCGAGTCCTGCCGGGTCTGGACCGAGATGGCCCAGCGGACGATGGTCAACCGCGGTCTGGACCCCGAGGACCTCGGCGAGCGGGCCCGCTTCCTCCCCGCCTTCGAGGTGGAGCATCCACAGCCGGCGGCGACCCTCTCCGAGGTCGCCGACCACGTCGAGCACGTGCGCCAGGTCGCCGGCGTGGACCACGTTGGGCTGGGTGGGGACTTCGACGGCACCGACGCTCTGCCTCGGGGCCTGGAGGACGTGACGGGATACCCTCGGCTCCTTGCCGAGCTCGCCGGCCGCGGCTGGACCGATGCAGAGCTGGCCAAGCTCACATGGGGGAATGTGCTGAGGGTGGTGGAGAGGGTCTGCGGCTAGGGCGGCGACTGGTCCGGGGCGGCCGCGAGACTCGCCGGGCCGGCACACTGACGACTTCGTTCGAGGGTGCTGTCTCCTCTCAGTTGAGCTGCAAGCGTTCTGCAACCCGGCGCCGGGAAGATCCGGGACGATGCCGCGGTTGGCTGGCATCCAGCTCTGGACGGGAGGCATGACATGGAACAGTCAGCGACCCAGAAGACGCAGACCGCTGAGCACAAGAGGCTGGCAACCCCGGACGAGACCCGGGAGTTCCCACGGGGCCGCCTGGAGATCGTGGAGATCGGAGGCGGCAGCGTCGGCCGGCTGACGCTCCAAGCGGGGTGGCGCTGGTCGGAGCACGTGAAGCCGATTGCCGGCACCGCGCTCTGCGAGGCTCCGCACTTCCAGTACCACGTGGCGGGAACCCTTCACATTGTCATGGCCGACGGCAGCGAGTTCGAGGCCAAGCCCGGTGACATCACCTCGCTGCCTGCGGGGCACGACGCGTGGGTCGTCGGCGACGAGCCCGTGGTCGTCATCGACTGGCAGGGCGCCAGCAACTACGCAGCCACCTGAGCGAGACGCCGCCGCTCGCGCCGCCGTGACCACTCCGCCCTATGCTTGGGCAGGTGGGATCGGGGAGTCGGGCGGCGGCAGTCCACGCCGGGTGGCCGGCCCGGGCGGGTACGGGAAGCGGGGAGGCTCCGTCCTCGCTTCGTGTCCACGTTCTCGGCGGGCTCGCCGTCGAGGGCATCCCCGAGCTGGCCCTGGGCAGCCGCAAGGCTCGGATCGCGCTCCGCATGCTGGCGGTCGCGAGCGGCTCCCCCGTCCCGGTGGACCGGCTGGTCGACGAGCTGTGGTCGGACCACCCGCCGCGCGACCCCGCAGCCCAGGTGGCGGTGCTCATGAGCCGGCTGCGCGGGGTTCTCGGATCGGACCGGATCCAGTACGGCGATGGCGGCTACAGCCTCCACTGCGACTGGCTGGACATCAGGTCGCTCGAGGAGCTCGCTGACGGGGCCCGTCAGAGACTGAGGGCGGGAAGTGCGTCGACCGCCCTCAACGCAGCGGTTGCGGCGCGATCGCTCCTGCCCCCGCACCCGCTGGATGCGCCCGCCCAGTCCGTCGATGAGCGAGCAGCGATGGAGCGTGTCCAGGCGCGGGTCCAGAGGCTGGTAGCCGAAGCCGCTCTGGCAGCCGGTGACCTGGCCACGGGAGTGGAGGCGGCTCACGCGCTGCTCGGCATCGAGCCCTACGACGAAGAGGCCCTCCGTCTGGCCATGGCCGGGCTCTCAGCGTCAGGACGGGCGTCCTCGGCGCTGGCGCTCCACGAGCGAGTGCGCCTGCGGCTTGCCGAGGAGCTGGGTGCCTCGCCCTCCCCGGAGACGGATGCCGCCCACCGCGCTGTCCTCAAGGGCCTTCCGGTTCCCGGCATCGCCATCGGCCGGCCGCCGGAGAAGCCCGACGACCGTGCCCTGGTGGGCCGGGACGACGAGCTGCTCACGCTCGACGGCCTCTTCGCCGAGGGGCGAGCAGCGGACCGGTGGTGGCAGTCATCACCGGGGATCCCGGGGTCGGCAAGACAGCGCTCGTCACCGCCTGGCTGGCGCGGCTCGACCGGGCGACACCCGTGCTGAGCACGAGATGCGAGCAGGTCACGCGCGCGCTTCCGCTGCAGCCGGTGCTGGGGCTGGTCCGATCGGCGCTGGGACGTGGCGGACCCCAGGCCAGCTCGGGGCTCCTGGGCGGCGATCGGCAGCTCCTGACCCCGCTCCTCGATCCCCCAACTGCCAGTCCGCTGACCGAGCCCGACTGGTCCCTGGATGTGGTGTCCTCGCCGGCGGGCGTGGCGATGCTCTGCGCCGCTCTCCGCAGGGTGGTCGGGCGCGTCTTCGCCCGCCCCGGGGTGGTCTTCGTCGATGACATCCATCGTGCCGACAGCCTGACCCGCGCCTGGCTCACCGACCTGGTGACGGCCGGGCCGCTGCCCCTGCTCGTCCTGGTCGCCCAGCGTGCCGGTGAGAGCGCCGCGATCAGCCCGTGCAGGGCCGCGATCCGGCTCGGTCCGCTCTCCCTCGCCGACGCGGCCCTCATCGCCGGCGCCGGCCGCGCCGAGGATCTGCACCGTCGCAGTGGTGGCAACCCGCTGTTCCTCACTCTCCTGGCCGGCAGCGAGGCTGGCGATCTCCGGCCCGAGACGGTGCAGAGCGCCGTGCTGGCGCGCTGCGCCGAGGCCCCAGAGGCGACCAGCATCCTCCACAGCGCCGCGGTGCTGGGGATGGAGGTGGACGTCGACCTGCTCGCCGCCGTCCTCCGGGCGGACCCCATCCAGCTCCTCGACCATCTCGACCAGGGTGTTCGCCTCGGCCTACTCGAGGAGCGCGGTGGCAGCTACGCGTTCCTGCACGCCATCGTTCGGGAAGCCCTGGATGCCGCGACCACGTCGACGCGGCGGGCGCTGTTGCACCGCGGGGCCGTCCGCGCCCTGGCCGCCCGCCAGGGGGCCGACCCGATGGCGATCGCCCATCACGCCCGGCTGAGCGGTGCGAGGGCGCTGGAGTCGGCGGCTCTCACCGCCGCCAGCCGGCTCGCCGCCGACCGCTTCGACTACGGGACGGCACTCGCCTTGAGCGATCAGGCCATCGCCGCGGACGACACCCCGGCAGCCCGCACCCAGCGGGCCATCATTCACCTCCGGCAGGCGCGCTACGAGGAGGCCCGTTCCGACTCCGAGGAGGCGGCCCACCGGGGGATCGATCTCCAGGCGTGGGAGGTCGCGGGCGCCATCGCCTACTACTGCCGTGACTTCTCGAGCGCTCGAGCCTTCGGTGAGGCCGTGAGCGAGGGGGCCCGAGACCCCCGCCAGCGCGCCCAGGGGCTGGTCATCAGGGGCCGCGCCCTCCACGCCGCCGGCGAGGTGGAGGCGGCGGAGGAGAGCCTGGAGGCGGCCATGGAGGTGTGCCGGCGTCGCGGCCTCCGCCGGCCGGCTCCCGTCTACGGCTTCCTGAAGGTGCACGTTGGGGACCCGCTCGCCGCCATCCGGGCCATCGAGTCGAGCCCGGATGCCTCGGCCGAGGCCCTCTCGACCATCTACACCCCGGTCCACGCTCATCTCGCCCTCGGTTACGCCCTGGCGACCACCGGCCGCGCCGGGGATGCGCTGCGCGTCCTCGGCCGCGCGGCCGACGAGGCGGGCCGGCGCGGGCTGATCCGCTACACGTCGCTCGCCGCCAACCTGCGCGCCTGGGTGCACCGCAACTGTGAGGCGCCTGAAGAGGCGGATGAGGGCAACCGGGTGGCCCAGGCGGGAGCCAGCGCCTCCGGGTACCGGGAGTGCGAGGTGTACGCGGTCCTCGACCTCGCTGAGGCGGCGGCCCGCGAGGGCGACGTCGGGGCAGCGCGGCGATGGCTAGGCGAGGCCGGGGACCTCATGCGGATCCCGTATGCGTACGACTGGCGCCACCGGCTCCGCATTCATCTGATCGAGGGGCGGCTGGAGCTGCTCGAGGGCCGGGCGGAGGCGGCGCTGCGGAGCGCCGACGAGCTGATCCGCGGATCGGAGCTGTACCGGGCGCCGCGCTACCGGTGGCTGGGGGAGGCGCTGCAGCTTCGGGCTCAGGCGGCGATGGACGGCCAGGGCTGCGACGAGTCGCGGCTGCGCCGGCTGAGCGACGGGCTGGCGCTGGTCGCCGGGATGGAGGCGTGGTGGGTGCTGGCGGAGCTCGCCGCCGGGCTGGCCTCGCCACTCTCCCGGTCACTGGCGGAGGAGCAGCGCATGCGGCTCGCCGCCCGCCTGGAGGGGGAGATGCGGGAGCGGTTCGTCCGTCAATCAGGCGCGCGGCTGGAGAGGACGAGCACCCTGGGCGTGAGCGGCTGACCTCGCCGGCGCACCTCCTCGATGGCGCTGGCCAGGAACGCTGCGCGGCGCGGAGCGGGCAGGGACTCGACGAACGGTGCCAGGTGTGCCATGCCGAGGCGGCACTCCACGATCTCCTGGGGAGCGTCCAGACCGGCGGCGACCAGGTCCAGGATGGCGATCTGGGTGAGACCTGCCGCCTCCGCACAGCCTCGGAGGAGATCCGGAGTGTTCGACCGAGGTTCGGTCACCGTCTTGAAGGTGACGTACCACTCCGGTCGTCGGAATCCAAAGCCGGCCGCCACCTCCTCGATGGCCTCCTTGGCGGCGCTGGGCGGGGAGGCGCCGAACACCGCGGCGACCACCAGACCGCCCGGCGCCACCACCCGGCGCATCTCGGCAAGGCGAGCTCGGGAGCCTCGACATGCGAGATCGCGAAGCCTGCCAGCGCAGCATCGAAGGCGCTGTCGAGGAAGGGCAGGGCGAGCATGTCCCCGATCACCGCCAGGCTCGCCGCACCTCGGGCACGGGCCAGCATCTCCGCCGAGACGTCGAGGGCCAGCGGTGTGGCACCGACGGTGCGGAGGGCCCGGGACAGGGCGCCGGTGCCGGCGCCGACATCCAGCACCAGACGCCCGGCAAGCTCTCCGGCCAGCGGCTCGACGATCATCCGGGCCAGCTCGTCGTAGAGGCGGGACGGTCCGCGGTCCCAGGCTGAGGCGGAAGCCCCATAGGCGTCACGGAGGCTGGTCACCTCCGAGGCGCGATCGGCGTCCCCCGGGCGGTTCACCTCAGCCAGCCGCTCTCCGCGGCCCGCCCGGTCCACCACTCGAACTCGCTCTGGTCGGCTGTCTTCGACCAGGCGAGCTGGAGGAACGCCCCCACCAGGGCAGCTGCGAGCTGCTCGTCCCACCACGCGGAGGTCGGGATGCCGCAGCCCTCGAGCGCAGCTCGGTAGCGGGCGATGGTCGCCTCCTTGGATTCGGGGAGACGGTCGCAGTTGACCGCGAGGTACCAGGCGAGGTCGACGAGCGGTGGCCCAGCCCCGCAGCGGTCCCAGTCGAGAAGGATGGTTCTTCCGTCGGGGTGGCCGCCCAGGTTGCCCAGCTTCCAATCGCCGTGGATGAGGGTGTTGGGGCCACGGCCGAGGATGGCGAGCAGCGGAGACGGATCCTCGGCCAGACCGCCGAGCAGCCGAGCCTCAGCGGGGTGACCGGCCGCCAGCTCGCGCCAGCCGGCAGCGACGGCGGGCGGCACCGGATCCTGGCCGCCCCCGGCCAGCTCCAGCTGGGCCATCGTCGGGGTCAGGAATACGTAGTGGTGGGCGAGCGGGAAGAGGCCGAGGTCATCCCTGAAGCCCCAGTAGGTCGCGTGCATCCCGGCCATGTGGGCCATGAAGAGCCGGTGCGCCTCCAGGGGTATCGCGGCGCTCCCGGGCGGCACCAGCCAGCTGCCGACCTCATGCATGAGGAGCGCGGCGCCGCGGTGGCCCCGCCGCGAGGTGAACGGCGCACAGGCCACCACGGCGTGGTCGATCTCCTTGGGAAGGCGGTGAAGCAGGGCCGAACCGAAGAGCTCCAGCTGCCTGGAGTTGAGATCGCCGGTCGCCCTGAGGATCCAGTCGTCGTCGACGCAGACGTACTTGACCACGAAGGGCTCGCCGTGGATCGTCACGCGTTCGAAGCGACTTCCCGACAGGGAATCCGCCGTCTTCCAGGGCTCGCGCAGGCCGGCGTCCGCCAGCAGCTCCGCGACCGACGGACGGACGGAGACGCGAAGGAGCCCGGGGGCAGGCTGCACGGACGGTTCAGTCAACGCCCGCTTCCGCCTCCGCCATCTCGGCCATCAGGGCCGCACCCCACCGGCCCCCGCACCAGGCGGTGTCGCGGACGATCATGCCGCCGCTCACCTGGATGACATGAGCCTGGTGCGAGAGGTGCGGCACGCCCTCCTCCTCCCAGGACAGCAGGAACTCGACCAGCGCCCCGCCGGGCAGGTCGGTGCGCTTGATCTCCTCGAACTGACCCGGGTCGGCATACCAGTGGGCCAGCTCCGCCTTGACGGCTTCGGCCCCCCTGACCGTGAAGCGCCAGTTGGGGACCGTGGCGTCGAGGACCACATTGGGGGCGAGGCTGTCGGCTGCCGGGATGGTGGCGGTGCGAATCGCGTCGGTGTATCGGTCGATCGCGTCGGTCATCATGGGGGCTCCCTGGGGTGCGGGTCTCAGCGTGACCGATCGTGACCCGCGCCGATTGCAATCCAATTGCGGTCGCCCACCTGCCACCGGCCTCGAACTCCGATCAGCCGGAGCCGTGGCCGTCTGGCCATCCGTCCGGATGACGGTGGCGCTGACCACCTCCTCGCCCGGGTCACCGGCCCCTCTTCCACGGTGGGCATGATGGGCGTCTGATTCCTCGCCGTCGAGGGATACCCCTGAACCCTGGGCCGGTGCACTAGGGTATTTCGCAGGTCACGATGACGGTGGTGGCCGAACCCGCCGTGATCTCGACGGGATTGGATGCCGCGCAGTCGTCCCCCACCTGGTTCCCAGCGCTGCTGCCCGTCACCCTGTAGCGGCCGGCGGGGGCGTGCACTGAGAAGACTCCGCCGTTCCCCGTCGGGACAGAGATCGAGAGGCCGGATGGCCCATGCAGGGTGACCCTTCCTCCCACCCCGGCAATGGGGGATCGCACCGTTCCTATCCCGTACATCGGTGGCCCGCCCACTCCCTCCATGGTGCCCCGGACCACTCCTGTCGGAAGGGAGGATCCGCAGGCGGTCGCGGCAACAGCGAGGAGGGCCAGTGGTTGCCAGAGCCTGAGCCTCCCTCGCATGCGCTGATCATGCGTCAGCCCGCCTGGTACCGCCAGGAGGGACGGAGCCGGCCCGGAATCCGGCCGTGGCTGGCTCTCGGCTCGGGGGAGGGACATCCGCCTCCCAACCTGGAGGTGACGCGCACGCTCCATTGACGCGGCGGCCGGTGCGGATGTTCCAACCCGTCGGTGGCCGGATGGCGGTGAATGGGGGCGGCGCCGCCTGCCGCACGAACCGGCGGGCTCCGTAATATGTGGCCACCATGAGCCCGCGCACAGGGGCGCCCACAACGCGCTTTGAGGCCATGCCGTACAGGGTCGGCCAGTGGACGATCCTGCGCTTGCCTGAGGAAGCCAGCAGGAAGCTGCCGTCGCGCGGGCAGGTTGCGGTCCAAGGAACCATCAATGGCCATGGGTTCCAGACGGTATTGGAACCGGACGGCAGTTTCGGCCACTGGATGAGGCTCGAGGGAGAGCTGCAGCAGACCGCTGCTCTGAGCGTGGGCGACACCGCAACCGTCGAGGTTGACCCGCTCAAAGACTGGCCGGAGCCGAGCGTGCCACGGGATCTCGAGGCGGCTCTGGCAGCAGCCTCTCAGACGATCCGAGACCTGTGGAGGGACATCACTCCGATGGCGCGCTGGGAATGGGTTCGCTGGGTCAATGCCACCCAGAACCCCGATACGCGCAGACGACGGGTCGAGGTGACCATCTCGAAGATGCAGAGCGGGAAGCGACGGCCCTGCTGTTTCAACCTTGCCGCATGCACCGACCCGAACCTGTCACGAGGCGGCAGGCTCATCGAACCTCAGCAGAGTGAGCGAGAAGGAGGGTGGCGATGTTGAGCTGGAACGAGGCGATCATCCAAGAGTTCCACGCCAAGGACGGCAAGGGGGTCGCGGACTTCGGGGACCAGCTACTGCTGCTGACCACAAGCGGGGCGCGCAGCGGGGAGGAGCGCACCACGCCGGTGATGTACCACCGTGACGGGGAGCGGTATGTCGTGGTCGCATCCAAGGCGGGGGCACCGGACAACCCCGGCTGGTACCACAACCTCGAGGCACACCCCGTGGCGAGGATCGAGGTGGGGACGGAGTCGGGCACGGAGACCTTCGAGGTCAGGGCTCATGAGGCCGAGGGGGAGGAGCGTGAGCGGATCTGGGCCGACCGCGTCGCCATCGCCCCCGGGTTCCTGGATTACCAGAAGAAGACCTCACGGCGGATCCCCGTCATGATCCTGGAGCGAATCGACTAGGGCGAAGCTGGGCCCTCAGGGGCGGTGATGCTGCGCGTCTCTGCCCGCTGACCCGCTCCACCCGGGGCGGACCCGGCCGGTCACGCCGACGAGGGGTCAGCGCCGCTCCAGCAGGGCCGCGACCAGACCTGAGCCCCAGGCCGCGCCGCCACCCTGGCCCAGAATGGGGTCCAGTCGACGGCCGACCACCGGGGGAGCGCCCATGACCGACTACCGGATCGAGTACCAGCCGCTGGCCGGCGCCCTGGTGAAGCTCGACGTCCAGGCCGTGATCGACGGCGTCACCGATCCCTGGTTCAACCAGACCCTGTGCGAAGTGGACGGCACCGCGGTCCGGTTGGGAGTGCTCCAGGGCGAGTTCCACTGGCACCGCCACGAGCAGCAGGACGAGTTCTTCCTGGTCCTGGAGGGGCGGATGCGGATCGAGCTGCAGGGCAGAGAGGCGGTGGAGCTGGGGCCGCGCCAGTCGTTCATCGTGCCCAAGGGGCTGCAGCACCGACCGGTGGTCCCCGAACGCACCGTGGTGCTGATGCTGGAGCGCGCGGGGGTGGTCGCGACCGGCGACTGAACCCGGCTCGCCCATACGTACCATTCGCTCCAGTGACCAGTCCGGCCTGGGCAGGGAGCCGCGCCCTGAGCCGCGGCTGCTCTCAGACGGCATCGCCCGGTCCCGGCAAGGCGCGGGCCGGGTCCAACCAGCCCGGAATGGGGGTGCCGTCGACCAGGTGGGCCACCAGGGCGCGGGCGGCGTTCACAGCGAAGCCCATCCCGTGGCCGGTGTAGCCTCCGAGCAGCAGCACACCCGGAGATGACGACAGCGGTCCGGCCAGGGGGAGCCCATCCGGGCTGAAGCCTATGATCCCGGCCCAGCGGTGGCCCACCGGGGCGGTCACGCGGAGGTCGCGCAACTCGCCGTCCAGGAGCGTCTGGATGGTCGCGGTGGGCCGGCTGACGGTGCCGACCTCCTCCGCGCGCGCCCGGTGCCGCATGCCTCCCAGGAGCACTCGCCCGTCGGAGAGCTGACGCCAGTAGCGGTAGCCCCACTCCGCGTAGGCGGGCGGCCCGAGGCTGGCCCCGTGATCGGCGGCGGTGGCGAGCATCTGGGCGCGCACCGGAGCGATGGGGATGGCCGGCACCAGTTCGGAGGCGTGGGCGTTGGTGGCGATGATCACGCGCGTGGCGCGGAGCTCCCCCCGGCTGTGCCGCACAACCACCTCCGCACCCCCGGGAATCAGGGCCCTGACCTCCACCCCCTCGAAGATGCGGGAACGGAGAGGGGCGGCGATCGCCGCCACCAGCCGCACGGGATCGACCTCGCCGTCATCCGGGGTGAACAGGCCACCCTGCAGGTGTGCCAGACGCTCAGGCAGGTCGCGGGTCCACCGTCCCGGGAGCCCGTCCTCAGCGAGCAGGGTGGCCGCCTGCTTCAGGGACTCGGCCTCGGCGGCGCTCGCCGCCAGGGTCCAGCTGCCCCGGCGCGCGTAGCCCACGTCAGCGGTCGCGATGAGCGAGCGGACGAGGCGGTGGTTCTCGCGCGTGAAGTGCCACACGGCGGTGGCGAGATCCCGCCCGTGGGCGGCCGCGGCGCGCGCGTAGTTCTCCGCCACCCCGGCGAGCAGGAAGCCGGCGTTGCGGCCGCTGGCCCCGGCGGCGAGATGCCTGCGCTCCAGGAGGACGGCGTCCAGATCTCGCGCCCGGCACCAGTGCAGTGCCGCCACCCCGCTGATGCCTCCGCCGACGACGCACACGCCGGCACGCCCGGGGGGCGGGTCCGGACGCGGGAGGGCGGGCAGCTCCCCCCACACTGGCGGCGTGGCCGCGTGCGGCGGCAGCGACGGCCCGTCCCGGAGGCTCTCCATGCGGCGAGTCTGCATGCGCACGAACTCTCCAGGGCTGGCCCCCCGGGACGGAGGCCAGGGGCAGCCTGTCAGCCGAGGGGCACGATCGGCGGAAGGTCGGGGCGGTGACGCCCGCCCGTGGCCGCTACGCCGCCGGGACCGCAGGGAGCCCGCCCGGCGGCGCGACGACCACCCGCCCCGCGCGTACCACCACGTCGATGTCGAGCACCCGGCCGATGTCCTCCAGCGGATCCCCGGGGCATGCGGCGAGGTCCGCGGCCGCCCCGACGGTCAGCTCGCCGAGCTCACCGTCGCGCTGGAGCAGCCGGGCGGCAAGCAGGGTCGCGCTCTGGATCGCCTCGAGCGGGCTCCACCCGAGCTCGACCAGGATGCGGAGCTCCTCGGCCTGGTTGACGTCCTCCCACTCGAAGCCGCCCACATCGGTCCCGCACACGATCGACACCCCGGCTTGCCGGCAGTTCTCGACCGACCGCCGGTGGATCGCGGGGACCTGGGTCCAGGGGGCACCGCGCTCGGCGGCCCGGTTGCCGCTCACCTCACGAGCGACCAGGAGCGTCGGCACCAGGAGGATGCCCTGCTCCGCCATCGCCCGGGCCGTCGCGGGGCGGATCGAGTAGCCGTGCTCGATCGAGTCGACGCCGGCGGCAACGGCCATGTCGGTCCCGGTCGCCTCCGATGCGTGGGCGGCGACGCGCAGCCCCTGGCGGTGGGCCTCGTCGACCAGCGCGTCCAGCTCGGCCTGGGTCCACGGTGGGGGCGCATCGAGGTAGCCGTCATCGGTGAGATGCAGCTCCCGGCCCTGGGTGGCATACACCTTGATCCAATCCACCCCGCGCGCGACCTCGCGCCGCACCTCGCTCCGGCAGCCCTCGGCGCCCTCGCACTCGGCGACGCCAACCGGGAACCGCCAGTCGCTGCGGTAACCGAGCAGGGGGTAGGTCCCGGTGCGCCCGATCGCCGGCCCGGCGACGAGGAGCCGGGGGCCGGGCACCACCCCCTCGGCGACCGCGTCACGGAGGGCCACGTCGGCATACCCGCAGCCCTCGGTCCCGAGGTCGCGCAGCGTGGTGAAGCCGTGCCCGAGCGCGATCCCGAGCGACCGCACCGCGCGCACGACCCGGTGAGCGGGTTCCTCGCGCAGGATCTGCTGCGCGTACGCCTCGCGGGTGCGATTGCCCTGGAGGAGGACGTGGGTATGGGTGTCGATCAGGCCGGGCAGCAGGGTGCGGTCGCCGAGGTCGAGAACCTCGGCGTCCGCCGGCGGCGGGCCGCCCACCTGCTCGATCCGGTCGCCGCGGCAGACGACGACGCCGTCCGCGATCGCCCTGCCGCTGCGCACGTCGAGGACGCGGCGGGCCCGGAACGCGACCGGCCGCGCCGCAGCTTCGCCGACGTCTGCCGGCGCGGCGGTCGGCGGGGCCGCGGTCGGCGGCACAGCGGGAGACGGTGGCACGGCGCTCGGATCATGGCGCATGCGAGGGGGCAAAGGCCACGGGGCTCCACCCTTCCACGCCCAGGCGCGCCTGTCGTGGTGACTGGCGCATCCGTGACCAGGCGCATCTGTTGCGGCGACCGGCGCATCCGCGCCGCGGCGCGCGCAGCACGGCCAAGCGCTTGTCCGGTCGCAGAAGAGCGCGTATCGTCGCCGGTAGCGAGAGAGCCGGAGGCCTATCTGGAGGGCGAGGAATGCGCCGGACCTTTGGTGTTGTGCCAGCCACTCTGCTCATCCTGCTGATCCCCTTCACGGTGCTGGCCTCCTCGGGCTGGTCCTTGCAGACCACCCCCAACCCGTCCGGTGCGATGAACACCTTCCTCACCGGCGTGTCGTGCAATACCGCGACGGCATGCACGGCCGTCGGATACTCGATCAGCACTTCCGAGACCGTCACGACCCTGGCAGAGCGATGGACCGGCACCACCTGGTCCATTGAGTCGACGCCCAACCCCGCCGGCGGCGACAGCTCTCTCTCGGCGGTGGACTGCACCGGCGCAACAGCCTGCACCGCGGTCGGCGACTACTTCACCACCTCGAATGTCGAGAAGACCCTCGACGAGCACTGGAACGGCACCGCATGGTCCATCACGACCACGCCGAACCCTGCCGGCGCGAAGGGTAGCCTTCTGAACGGTGTGGCGTGCACCGCCACCGCATCGTGCATCGCCGTTGGCTCGTACAAGAAGACCTCGTCCGGGAATCCGATGGCCCTGGCGGAGCGCTGGAACGGGACCGCATGGTCGATCCTGTCAACTCCGAACCCCTCGGGCAACCGTGGCGTCACGCTCAACTCGGTGGGGTGCAGCTCCGCCTCCGCCTGCACCGCCGCCGGGGATTGGTTCAACTCCTCGGACACCGAGGTGACCCTCGCGGAGCGGTGGAACGGTACGTCGTGGTCGATCCAGACAACGATCAACCCCACCACGCACCTGAGCGAGCTTCTCGGGGTGGCCTGTGCCGCCGCGACCGCCTGCATGGCCGTCGGGGACGAGATCAACTCGTCCTTCCTGGAAGTCCCCCTGGTGGAGCAGTGGAATGGGACGTCGTGGTCGGTGCTGAGCACGCCCAGCATCTCGGGATCGATGGGCGCCTGGTTTGAGAGCGTCTCGTGCGCCACCGCAACCGGCTGCAACTCCGTGGGGGCGAACCTCAACAGCTCCGGCGTCGAGGTGACCCTCGCCGAGAAGTGGAACGGCTCGGCGTGGAGCATCAAGTCGACTCCCAACCCGGGCACCGCAACCCAGAGCTTCCTGCTCGCCGTGAGCTGTGTGCCGACCGCGTGCACCGCCACCGGGGCGTATTCGACGAGCTCGCCTCCGAGCCTGAACGACCTGACCCTCGCCGAGCACACCTGAGACGCTCGGCGGGCCGGCGCCCGCGGGACCCTCGTCGGCAGCGCGGAGCCGGGGTACCCCGAGGAGCCTTCAGGAGACCACGGTGACGGGATCGGTGGTGACGTCCGTGTTGTAGCTCTGCATCGCGGTCCAGAGCGCGGCCAGTGAGATCGTCTCCGACGGAGGGCCTTTGTATCCGGCGACGGAGCCTGCACTCTCCGCGTAGGTGACGCTGTCGCCAGAGGCTGTGCCGGCTCCAAAGTTGTACCCGAAGACCGCGATCATGTGCCGCGCCTGATACCCATCCCAGCCTGGAAGGGTGGCGGTCATCACATGCACGAGGACCGGGCTCCCGTGAGCCGCTGCGGTGAAGCGCCCCAACCCCGAGAGATCCGTCTCAAGCTGGGATTCGAACTCCGGCAGTGATGTGACGTGGGTTCCCGTGTACGCGTACGCCGCCGTCCCCGTGATCTGCCCCAGGTATGCGTTGATCGCCTGCACCGCGTTGGCTCCAATGGTCCCGTACGACTCCACGACGTGCGCCGCGACACCGATGGCATCGATCGAGGGAGGAGCGGCGGTCCACGCCGAAAGGAGAACGGCGATCGCACCTTCGGCGCAGTAGTTCCGATGTGCGTAGTCGTTCGGCTCGAGCTCGATCCGAACCGACAGCTTGACGGCCGTGCCTGCCGTCGGCGCCGGGCTCGGGGTTTCCGTCGTCCTGACCTGGCGAGCTGCTGCATTCGACGTTGCCGATGGCGCATCCGCGGACGTGCGGAGGGATGAGCCCTGGCCGCAGGACATCAGGAGCAGGAGGAGAACCGGGAGCAGGAGGTGGATCCGGCTGCGGAGCCGCCGGCTCGCTGACCGTACCCCGCTCCGGCCGCGTAGGGGCTCGCGCCGCGACCTCGGGTCGCTTCGGCACCGGTGCACCCCTCCAATGGTCCCCCTGTCGACCTCCCGCGGGCCATCCCGAATACGGACGCTCGGTGCTGGACAGGTCGCCCGATTGGCAGACGGGGGGGGCCCTGGCCCGGGGTCGTCCACGCCACCATGGACGCCACACCATGCCCACCCAGGTGAACGGCTGCACGGTCCCGCCCGGGGCGTGGTGCTCGTCTCGCCGGCGCTCGACCACCTCGAGCTCGGGGCCGACGACGGCCAGGTCACCCGGGTCGTAGCCCTGAACGGGCAGGCCGGAGCACCGCCGGGGTCCGTCTCCGGCGAAGGTGCCGAGCACCGCCCGCCCCTCGGGGGTCAGCGCCGCCCGCAGGGTCGCCAGGTAAGCCCGGCGCTGGTCCTCCTCCACGAGAAAGTGGAACACCGGGCGGTCGTGCCACGTGCCGTAGCGTCGCTCCGGCCGCCAGGTGAGCACATCCTCACGGAGCCAGTGGACGCGTTCGGCTCGTTCCGCCAAACGCGTCCTCGATGTGCGAGTGCGGCAGCCGACACGTCGAGAACGCTGACGTCGCCGAAGCGGCGGTCCGGGAGGCGATCCACGAGCACGGAGGCGCCACCCCCGACGTCGACGATCGGCTGCTCCGGGCCGCAGCCGAGCGCGTCGAGCATTGCCGGCGACACGGTGGGCTGGTCCTGATACCAGCTCATCTCGGTTGGAGGTCGCCGGCCGTAGATCTCGTCCCAGTGCCCGGCCACCTCGGGTGCTCCGGCCTCCATCATCCACAGACCACGATGCCCCGTCTGCCCCCGGCGCTGCCGTCGCCGCCCACCGTCCGGCGACATCTCCCCATGCTGGGCCAGCCCTGCCCGACCTCCCGGGAAGGCCTGGGGATGCCCCGCACGTACAATCGCGAACGATGCAGAGTGGCGCCGCGGATGCCCTGGCCGTCGTTCACGAGCACATCCTGGTCTGCACCGCCTGCCCGCTCCACACCCGGCGCACCCAGGCCGTCCCCGGGACCGGTCCGGCGACCGCCAGGATCATGGCGGTGGGGGAGGGGCCGGGCGAGAACGAGGACCGGGTCGGCAAGCCCTTCGTCGGGGCCGCGGGCAACGTCCTGACCAGGCTGCTGGAGAGCATCGGGCTGCGGCGCGAGGACATCTACATCACCAACGTTGTCAAGTGCCGCCCCCCCGGCAACCGGGACCCGGAGCCCGCCGAGATGGAGGCCTGCTCCTCCTTCCTCGACGCCCAGATCGAGATCATCCGGCCCGACGTCATCCTGATCCTCGGCCGCCATGCCCTGGCCCGGCTGCTCCCCGGCTCCGGGGGCATCACCGGTCTCCATGGCCGCAAGGTGGTCCGGGGCGACCGCCTCTACGTCCCGCTCTACCACCCGGCCGCCGCCCTCTACCAGGCCTCGCTGATGCGCACCCTGGAGGAGGACATGCTCAAGGTGCGCGGCTACCTGGACGAGGCGGAGGCCCGCCGCCGGCAGGCTCCGGCCGCCGCGGCCGCGCCCTCAGAGCCGAGCCACCCGGCGGAGCCCCCGGCCCGCGACCAGCTCAGCCTGTTTTGAGCCCGGCCTCTCGGGTCCCGGCATCCGGCGGCCCCGACCCGGCCCCTGCCGTCGCCGCCCCGGCCGGCCCGCTGCAGGCCTCCGACCCCGCGACGCCGCCGCCCACTGCGGCAGAGGTCTCGCGGCTGCGCCTAGTGGCCCTGGGCGGGCTCGGCGAGATCGGCCGCAACCTCCTCGCGATCGAATGCGGCGAGGACATCGTGGTCGTCGACGCCGGCCTGATGTTCCCCGAGACCGAGATGCTCGGCGTGGACCTGGTCATCCCCGACGTCGGCTGGCTGGTGGAGCGGCGCGAGCGGGTGCGCGGGATCGTGCTGACCCACGGCCACGAGGACCACATCGGCGCCCTTCCCTACGTCCTGCCTCGCCTCGACGTCCCCGTCTTCGGCACCGCGCTCACCCTGGGCATCCTGCGCAACAAGCTGCGCGAGCACCGCCTGCTCGGCAGCACCCGGCTGACCACGGTCAGGCCGGGCGACACGGTCCAGCTCGGCGCGGTCGCCGTCGAGTGGATCCACACCACCCACTCGGTGCCCGACTCCTGCGCGCTGGCACTCCACACGCCGCTCGGCGTGATCGTCCACAGCGGTGACTTCAAGGTGGACCAATCGCCCGTCCACGGGGAGCCCCCGGACCTCGCCCGCCTGGCCCGGCTGGGTGACGCCGGCGTCCTCCTCCTGCTCAGCGACAGCACCAACGCCGAGGTGGAGGGGATGACCCCCAGTGAGAGCTCGGTGGGGCCTGCCCTCGCCACCCTCATCGGCGGCGCCGAGGGCAGGGTGCTGGTCGCCACCTTCGCCTCCAACATCTCGCGGCTCCAGCAGGTGATCCGGGCCGCCGAGGACGCCGGCCGTCACTGCCTGGTGATCGGACGCTCGATGCTCAACAACGTCCGGGTGGCCCAGGAGCTCGGCTTCCTGGAGGTCGCCCGGGGCACCGTCGTCTCCCCGCGTCAGGCCGACCGGCTCCCCGACCGGGACCTCTGCGTCCTCTGCACCGGCGCCCAGGGCGAGCCGCTCTCCGCGCTCAGCCGGATCGCCGGGGGCGAGCACCCGCTGGTCTCGCTGCACCCCGGCGACACCGTGGTGCTGAGCGCCAACCCGATCCCGGGCAACGAGGAGGCGGTCCACCTCACCGTCAACAACCTCGACCGGCTCGGAGCGCACACCTACCGGGGCAGCGCCCATGGCCTCCACGCCTCGGGGCACGCGGCGCGCGAGGAGCTGCGCCTGCTGCTCACGCTCTGCCGGCCCCGGTACTTCCTGCCGGTCCACGGTGAGTACCGGCATCTGGCGGCCCACCGTGCGCTGGCGATCGCCTCCGGGGTGGCCCCCGCCAACGTCGCGGCGGTCGACAACGGGAGGGTGGTGGAGATCGACGCCCAGGGCCTCCGCGTGCTCGACGCCCGGGTCCCCGCCGGCTACGTCTACGTCGACGGGCTGAGCCTGGAGAACGCCACCGACGTGGTCTTCCGCGACCGGCGCCAGCTGGCCGAGGACGGTCTGATCATCGTCCACCTCGCCGTCGAGCGCTCCACCGGCGCCGTGGTGGGCGGGCCCGAGCTGATCGCACGCGGCTTCGTCGAGGACGGCGACGGCGCCGCCCTCTTCGAGGAGGCGCAGCAGCGGGTCCGCCAGACCCTCGAGCACCTCTCCCCCGACGCCGGCTGGGCGGTCTGGAAGGGGGCCGTCCACGAGGCCCTCAGCCGCTTCCTCTTCAAGCGGACCAGCCGGAGGCCACTCATCCTCCCGGTGGTCACCGAGGTCTGAGCAGCGGCCGGCCCGCCGTCCCCGAGGGCAGATGGATTCCAGCGCGCCACCCAGCGTCTGTTATGGCGCTTGTCTTGCTGTGCCGGTCAGTCTATCCTCAGCTAGTCCGAAGGTACTGAGAAGGATGGGGTCCATGAGCACATTTAGAAGACGACTCGCAGTCCTGATTGCAGTGGTTGCGGCTGCCGTGCCGGTGGCGGCGGTGGGAGCCGCAGCGGCAGCCTCAGACAGCGCCGCGCCCGCGGCGTCGAACGTCCTGTACAACAGCACGGTCACGCTCAGCAGGGTGGGCAACCTGCCCAGCGTGGGCGGCGAAGCCTACGCCTTCGCCGAGTTCGGCAATCAGGTCACGCTGACCCGTGCCGCCAAGGCCGGCTCCGTCGTGGTCACCCTCAGCTCGTGGGCATGCCAGGCCGGAACCTGGTTCGACGACGATTGCGCCACCGCGGCCGGCGCCAAGTTCACGGAACCGATCACGCTCAACATCTACGACGCGCCGACGGCCACGACGCCGCCCACGATCGTTCCGGGGGCCCGCATCCTGTCGGTCACCAAGACCTTCTCCCTTCCGTACCGCCCGTCGGCCAGCGCCACCAAGTGCACCGGTTCGAGCGCGGGTGCGTGGTTCGACAAGCCACTGGGCGCCTGCTTCGACGGGCTGGCGACCAACATCACCTTCAATCTCACCTCGCTCAAGCTGAGCCTCCCCAAGAACCTCGTCTTCGGGATCGCCTACAACACGAGTGACTACGGCTACGCGCCGTACGGCGACAGCACCGCGTGCCACAGCACGTCGGAGGGCTGCCCGTACGACTCTCTGAACATCGGCCTGGCCCAGGACCCGACCAACCTCAGTCGGGGAGCGGACCCCAACCCCGGCACCATCTTTCAGAACTCTCCGATCGCGGGCGAGTACTGCGATGGCGGGGCCGGCGGCACGAGCGTCTTCCGCATGGATTCGCCTGGCACCCCGTGCTGGGGTGTGAGCACCTCCGATGAGGCGCCCTGGTACATCCCGGCGGTGGAGCTCACCGCGAGCTGAATCCCCGATGCTCGGCCCAGCGGTGGCTTCGGCCACCGCCGGGTTGACATCGACTCAGGGCTCGGCGTGGTGGGGGGCTGAGACCGGCCCACGGCGGCGCGGCTCGGCGGGTTCCCTGCCCGTGGATCTCCGACGGCGTCCGACCAGCCATCCGACGTCTGCCCGAACCGTCCGAACGCCCATTCGCAACCGGTCCGGCCCTGCTACGATCGACGCGGCCCGCCGCCCTCCCCACGTCGCTCACACGAGGCTCAGAGAACCGACATGCCTCCCCGGACCCAGACCCGCCCGCGCTCCCGGCCGGCGCGCCCCGCGACCCGGCGGCCGGCGGCACGCCGCCCCTCCCGGCAGCCCCGCCCTCCGCTGATCAGCTCCGACCAGCGCCGCGAGCTCAGCGGGATCGGCCTGGTCGGGCTCGGGGTCCTGCTCGCGGTGGTGCTCGCCCTTCCCGGAGGTGGGTCGATCGCCCACCCGGTCCAACATGCCCTGCTCGGGGCGCTCGGGATCGGCGCCTGGCTGATCGCCGCCGGCCTGGTCCTGACCGGCGCCCGGCTGCTCGGCCGCCGCGCCTGGACGGGCGGCGTCCTGGCCGCGGCCGGCAGTGTCCTGGTCGTGGTGGCTATGCTCGGCTTCTGCGGGCTGGTGATCTCGGGCAGCGCCGGCTCGGTGGGCCGGCAGCTCAGCGCCGGTCTCGCCGACCGCCTGGGCGGCCCCGCCACCGGTGCCCTCATGTTGCTGCTGGTCTGCGCCGGCCTGGTGCTGGCGGTCGAGCTGCGGGTCGCGCCGGCGCTGGGGGCGGCGCGCGACTGGCTCTCCAACCGTGCCGCCGCGAGCCCGGCTCACCCCGCCAGACGGACCCCGACCAAGGATCGGGAGCCCGTGGTCCGTCTGACCGGCGTGCCGGTGCAGTCCGGCTTCGTCCCCGCCCCGGCCCACCTCCCGCCGGGAGAGGAGGGGCTGCTGCCGCTCGAACCGGCGGCCCCGGTGGCGCCGCCGGACGGGGGCGCCGCGCCGCCGGCTCCGGAGAGCTTCAGCCGCGAGTTCGAGGGGACGGTCGAGGCCCGCCCGCTGGGACCGATCCCCGAGATGACGGCGCTCCACGGGGAGACGCTCGGAGAGGAGGAGGCCGAGAAGGTGTGGGTGCTCCCCGGTCCGGAGCTGCTCGACGTGGTCGGCGGCAAGCGGGAGCGGCTCGAAAAGGAGGTGCAGGCGACCGCCGCGCTGATCACCAGCACCCTGGCCTCGTTCTCGATCCAGGCACGGGTGGTCGGCGCCAACAGCGGACCGACGGTCACCCAGTACGAGCTGCAGCCGGCGGCCGGGGTCCCGGTCCGCAAGATCGTGGGGGCTCAGACGGACCTCTCCCTGGCCCTGGCCGCGCCGATCCGGATCCAGCCCTTCATCCCGGGCAAGTCGGCGGTCGGCATCGAGGTCCCCAACAAGGCGGCCCAGCTCGTCTCCCTCAAGGAGATCGTCACCGCACCCGCCTTCTCCGACCCCCGCAAGCGGCTGGCGGTTGCCCTCGGGGCCGACGTCTCCGGGCACCCCGTGGTCGGCGACCTCTGCCGGATGCCCCACCTGCTGGTGGCCGGCGCCACCGGGAGCGGCAAGTCGGTCTGCATCAACTCGATCCTGGGCGGGTTCCTGCTC
>Ga0181533_1001365_pt1 | contig 31539 bp, 31 predicted proteins | sample PEATcosm2014_Bin_45_FD_119772 | JGI IMG/M metagenome (GOLD analysis project Ga0181533, IMG submission 119772) | Peatland microbial communities from MTU Mesocosm Facility, Houghton, MI, USA - PEATcosm2014_Bin11_60_metaG | ecosystem: Environmental > Terrestrial > Soil > Wetlands > Peat | place...
CGTGCTGCGGTTGGCCCCCTCGTGATTGTGGACCTGCTGCTTGGTGCTGCGGTTGGCCCCCCCGTGATTGTGGACCTGCTGCTTGGTGCTGCGGTTGGCCCCCTCGTGATTGTGGACCTGCTGCTTGGTGCTGTGGTTGGCCCCCTCGTGATTGTGGACCTGCTGCTTGGTGTTGTGGTTTAGCCGTCTGTCGTGATTGTGGTTGGCCCCCTCGTGATTGTGGACCCGCCGCTTGGTGTTGTGGTTGTGCCCGGCTTGGTTTGGCCTCGCTTGCTTGTGGCCGGGACTGTCGTGGTTGCACTTCTCGGGATGGTTGCTGTGATCGCGTTCGCGGTTGCAAACCTTGTACCCCCCAGGTTTGCTGCTTCTCCCAATGCCCGCTCTTTTCCCAGCCCCTCCAGTTCCGTTGAACTTGTTGCTGAGGTATTCGCTGGTAGTTCCACTGATGCCCTCTCCAATGATGGGCCCTGTAGTCATTCCTCCAGCCTGAGGGTATCTCTGCATAAAAAGACGGAACTCTTTGGTAGTAGCCCCAACCCGAGTTGTAGTACCGCGAGCGATACCAACGTCCTTCCCACGGACGCCACCACCAACCATGATAGAAGAAGACGTCCGCATCTACATCAGGTACGACGTAGACATTTGTCTCGGGCAGCACTATCAACTCCGGCGGCGCGGCAAACACTATGGGCGGCGGCAGAGCAATCCCAACGCTTATATCTACCCTTGCCATCGCAGGAATAGGCACTGCAGTTACCAACGCCAAAAGCAATGGTACAAAAAATAACTTTTTCATTTGTTGCCTCCTATATAATCAAAACAATCTCACGCAAAGCCGCAAAGAACGCAAAGTAAATCAACTGCTAGGCGGGTATTTTTTTTATAAGTGGTTGTCTTTCTTTGCGACCTTTGCGCCTTTGCGTGAAAATTGGCTGTTCTTTCATGTTTTATCCCTTTTTTTTCAGAAGGCTTTCGACATTATCACAAATGTTAATGCTCTTTTTGATGCAACTTTCGCATCAAAAACGGTGTTTGCTATTGTATTAATGAGCAGAATGCGTGCCAGGCCTGTCGTTAACAGTATAGAATTTCCATGATCTTGAAAACATTGAAAATTCAGCGAAGACTACGATGGTGGAATGATACTGTGCAAGGCGTAGACTTCTGATATATCAGAAGTCTCCTGATATGTCAGGGATTTTGAGCCATCCTTTGCAAAGAGTCAGATGGCCTGATCTGACTCCTTTTACATTAGCCAGCGTTTTTTCATTAACAGATATGATAAAAAATAGGTCAAGAGTCCTGCTAAAAATAAATATACCCATTCCAGAGAGAAATTCGATATTCTGCCACCCTCTAAGAGGATCGCTTTGATTGGTTCGTAAAACCAATAGGAAGGTAATAAAGGAGCAACCGCATTTAATTTTTGTGAAAAGTCGGACAACGCAGAAGGAAGAAGAAGAGGCAGATAAACAAGGACCCCTAAAGTCCTGGCACTTGCCTGATTGCGACATAAAAAACCCAAAAATATTCCAAAAGAGCTAAAACAGAAACTGCCCACTTCGATAAATGAAACATAACTCAGGCTATTTCCGAATTCAAATTTCCCCAACAGATGAAGAAATATAACTGCCAGGTTTATTAATATCATCCCTAAGAATAACTTGGCAAGCAGCCATTCAAATTCACGCATGGGGGTTTGCAAGAGACCAAGAAGCAATTTTTTTTCTTTTTCTTCGGCAACTTGCCCAGGAATTATAATGAAGCTTACAAGTAAAGCCAGCATTAAAATCCAGGTGGGAAGCGTCTGTTTTTGGATCCCGCTGTCCTGAAGGGGCCTGATATCTGAAATCCAGTTTTTTCTATATCCTTCTGCTGCTATTTGCAATGCTGAAAAACTTTCTACTATTGCAAGTGTTTGGAAGGACGCTTTTGTTAAAACTAAAAGCTCTAAAGGTCGCTGTTTTTTTTCTGATCCTATCAGAATCCCATCTATTTTTTTTTCTTTTAACCACCTTCTGCCATCCTCTTCATCAGAAAGCCAGGAAATTGCAAATACTTTGTCAGCTGCTTTGATGCTTTTAATAATAACAGGAGAATATTTCTCCTTTTGAATGAGTCCGATTTTTATTTTCTGAAAGGTTGCATCTTTCTGGTCGACTAATTTCAAGGACAAAAAAACAAACAGCGGAATAAAGAGAATCAGGTAGATTGTCTTATTTTTAAATGCAATGGCTAAATCATTCAAAGTTAATGCAATGATATTTCTTATCATGCGTAGAGGTCCTCATAAATTTTTGACTGGAAATATTCCCGGGGTGCGCCATCAAAGACCAGATTCCCCTGATGCAGCAAGATGACACGTGTTGCGAGGGTTTTAATCTCTTCAGGGCGATGAGAGGTAAAAAGTATTGTTTTCCCTGAAGCATGGGTATTTTTCAGCAGTTTATAAATCTCTTTCGTCATCTCAAAATCCAGGCCTGAGGTTGGTTCATCGAAAAGAAGCACAGGCGGATCTGCTAAAAGAGAACGCCCGATGCTTACCCTTTGTTTCAACCCTTTTGATAAAACCTGTATTTTATTATTACGATAAGGCAGTAAATTAAATTCTCTTAAAGTTTCTTCTATTCGTAAAATAGGGATTTGAAAAAGACGGGCGAATAGTTTGAAATTATATTCGACAGAAAAGAAATCAAAAAGGTTAGGCGTTTCCGGTACAAATCCGACTTTCCTTACTAAAGCCATCCTGTTTTTCAGGTTGATTCCATCTACAAAAACTTCTCCGCTGTCAGGAAGGAGCCAACCGGCCAACATTTTCAGAAGAGTAGATTTGCCCGCCCCGTTGTGTCCGATAATGGCTGTTAATTCCCCTTTTTCTACTTCAAAGCTGGTTGGGAGAAGCCCTCTTTTTTCATTATAGATTTTTGTAAGATTGTGGACCTCAATCAGCATGATAAATCTCCATCTTTTTTACTCCATAGATTGTCTGCCATGACTTTGTCACGAGTGGGGCGAGTGGGGCAGGGCCCCACTCTTTTAGAGTATAAACATTAGCTGATAAGTTCTTATACTCGTTTCGCTAAAAATATTACCGCTAATACTAGTACAGCTACAACCAAAACACCGATGATGAATCCCATTTTCTCCTCCTTAAATTGATTTACTTTTGCGGTCAAATTGCTTAGATTTACTATAAAAACACCTTTTATATAAGTTTTACCAACTATGTCGGTGAAGCCCTTTGCAGTTAGGGATATCGAACGGTGGGGTTCTGCCTGTCCAGCAATTCCCTGACTTTTCTCAAGAGCCTATCGGGCGTTATCGGCTTTGAAATGAACTCAGTTCCGGCTTCAAGCATCCCTTTTGTCGTAATAATATCTTCGGTGTGTCCGCTCATGAATATTACCTTTGTATCTGGTTTGAGATGCTTTATCTCATCACATGTCTCCCTGCCATTTTTTACCGGCATTATCACATCAAGTAGGACAAGGGACACCTTCTCCATATTGTCCCTGTATTGTTTTACCGCATCCTCTCCGTTTTCAGTCGCTATTACCTTGTAGCCGTATTCTTCAAGGCTTAATCTGAGAACTTCCCTTACCCTTGGTTCATCTTCGGCGATTAGTATTGTCTCACCCTTACCCAACGCAAGAGGCTGAATTGACTCCTGTGCCACTTCCTCCTCCATGGTTGTCAGTGGCAGGTATATTCTAAATGTTGTACCGACGCCTGGCTCGCTGTAAATATTAATATGTCCATCATGTCCTTTGACAATGCCGTAGACTACCGCCATCCCAAGCCCTGTACCTTTCCCCATTTCCTTTGTCGTAAAGAAGGGCTCGAATATCCTCTGCCGGGTTGTTTCATCCATACCTTTGCCTGTGTCTGAAACAGTTATCAACGCGTACTTGCCCGGCTGACCGTAGCCATATGCTGTTATGAATTCCTTGTCAAACCTGATTTGTTCGGTTGTCACACTGAAGACACCCCCCTGCGGCATGGCATCCCTCGCATTTGTTGCAAGGTTCATCATGACCTGCTCAAGCTGGTGTGCATCAGCCATGACCGGCATCGCTGCGGGATGCAATATGGTTTTACATGAGGTGTCCTCCCCTATTATCCTCGTCAGGAACTTTTCCATCTTTTTAATGATTGCGTTAAGGTCCACGGGCCTTTTTTCGCTGACCTGTTTCCTGCTAAAAAGAAGCAGGTCTTTTGTAAGATGCGCTGCCCTGGCCGCGCCCTCAAGCATATGTTCGATATTTATCCGCTGGGGGTCGTCTTTTGCCATCTTCATTAAGGCAAGATCTCCAAAACAGATTATACCCGTAAGGATGTTGTTGAAATCATGGGCCACACCGCCGGCAAGCTGTCCGACCGCTTCCATCTTCTGGGCCTGAAAGAATTGATTCTCAAGAGTTATGCGGTCTGTAATATCTATAAAGCTAACAACAGCGCCTGTTACTCTGTCGTCTTTTAATATGGGGTATGTCCAGTATTCGACCGGGAATCCCTTCCCGTCTGACCGTAAGAAAAGTTCATTGTCGCTATGAATATATTCACCCTTTTGGAATGCTTTTAAGATAGTGCATTCCTCTTTAAGATAGGGAGTCCCATCTGCCTTTGTATGTTGAATAAGATCATGCATGTTTTTGCCTTTAATGTCATTTTCATCATGATAGCCTAAAATCCTTATGCTAGCCGGGTTGCAAAAGACACAATTCCCCGAGAGGTCAAGCCCATAGATACCTTCGGCAGTGGAATTCAGGATCTGACTGATTTTATCTTTGCTTTCCTGCAGCGCCTCCTCCGCCTTCTTGCGCTCGGTAACGTCGCGCACGTTACATTGAATGAATCTCGCCCTGTCAACCAGATGGATATCAACACTAATAAGCTGCCCCTGTTTTGTTTCTGCAAACACATCCTCGTAATTGATGAATCCGGCCTGAATCAATTCCTCAATAGTATCCTTGAAATCTTTTATTTCTTTCAAAAGACCGATATCTTCAGGCTTTTTCCCGATAAATTCCTCGCTGCAATAACCCAGCATCTCTACGATGGCCGGATTAACATTAACTATGTCCCCTGTTTGTTTATCGATCAATAACAGGCCGTCCTTTGAGGTCTCAAACAACCGCCTGAAGCGTTCTTCATAATCCTTTAATTCAGTTTCCATCCTCCTGCGTTCGGTAATGTCGTTGCCAATGCAGAGTATCGCTGTAACCTTACCGGTCCCATCGCGAATGGCCTTGTTCGTCCAGGCTACCCATACCCGTTCACCATTCCGGCGCATGTTTTCATTTTCATTGTTGTTATATTTCTCCGGATTTATTTCGATATCTTTGATCATGAAGTCAAGGTCAAGACCATCAGACTCTGTTTCAGGTACGATAGTTCCAACAACATGGCGGCCGAGCATCTCTTTTTCAGTATAATCAAAGAACATCTGTGCAAACTTGTTGAAAAAAGTGACCTTCCCTTCCGTATCCATTTTCAAGATGATGCTGTTTACATTTTGGACAAGCTCCTGATATTTGGCCTCATTGGCCTCTAATAAGCGTTCCATCCGTTTACGTTCAGTGATGTCTTCAATAGCAAGGAGAATCATCTGAGCACCTATTTCCTTGTGAATGATTCGGCGGGCATTGAGAAGCATTATCTTGTGTCCGACGCCTGAAAATATGTGTTCAACTTCATAGTCATCGAACGAGTTGTTTTCGGGAATAATATCCTCAAGCAACGTCCGAAACCCGGTAATGTCCCATTGCCGGTTTCCGAGGTCATAGATCAGATTGCCTACAGTTTCCTCGGGCCTTACCTTGAATAAACCATAAAAGCTGCGGTTTGCTGAAACGACCCTCAGGTCCGAATCCAGTACAATAAGAGGCTGACGCACTGTCTCCACAATATCTTCAAACATGTTTGCATCCTCGATGCGAGTGTCTTTGGATTAATGCCGAAAATCTCTGCTCCTCAGGCTTCAGGCTTTGCCAACCTTTTTCCTCAGGGTTTCGAGTAATGACTCCGGCGGCTTGTTTGAGAGTATTTCTCTGAATTGAGCGCGGTAGTTACTGACGAGGCTTACCCCTTCAATGACCACATCGTAGACCCTCCATGAACCGTCCTTCATAATTACCCTATAATAAATCGGGATATCTCCATTTTTTCTCAGGACCGTGCTCTGGACCTCGACTGTATTTCCTGTGAGTGCGACCTCTTTGCTGAAGTCTATCTTTTCATCGGTGTACGCCATGATCTTGTTGGCATAGGCATCCTCGAGGACAGAAGTATAGAGCTCTGTAAACTCCTTCTGCTGTTCGGGGCTCAACTTACTCCAGTTCTGGGCCAATGTCCTCTTTGAGAGTTCGGTGAAGTCAAACATCTTCTCGGAGATGGCCCGGATCCTGTCCTTCTTCATCTTCTTGGCCGACGCGGCTTTGAGGGACGGATCGCGCAGCACATCCAGCACCTTGTCGACATCGCCTTTCACGGTTTCAAGCGGAACACCTGCAAAGGCAGAGACCGGAAAGATCAAACACAGAATGAACATCATTCTAACGATACAGTTTATCATAGCTTCCTCCTGAAGACTTGTTTAATATTGTCAAAAATTAACCACAGAGAACACAGAGGAGTATGTTAATAACAACAAACTTAGCACTCTCACTGCTGCCTCCTCATCTGTGATCTCTGCCTCTTTGCTCAGATTCTTCTTTCCCACTGCCTAACCAATTAGAGTTCACAGAGGAAACATCCGAAATATTTGCATTTTCTCTCTGATCTTTTTTGCTTATCATGATTCAATCTTTTTCTCTGTGCCCTCCGTGGTTTCATTTTTTTCTTTTTGTTTCACAAAGCTTTTGACAATGCACCTTATTTGGTTTCATTTTTATCATCCTTCTTGACATCTCCGAAAACGTATTTGCTGATAAGGTCCTCGATATCAGTAGGAGTTGTGGTTTCGGTAATCGTTCCTGCCGGCTTGAGGAGTGCGCCGCCTCCCCCCGGGTCGATCTTGATGAACTTGTCTCCGATGAGCCCGGAAGTCTTGATTGTAGCGGACGCGTCGTCATAGACCTTTACGCCTTTCCGGATCTTTAATGTAATCAAGGCCAGCTGTTTTTCCTGGTCCAGGGTCAGTCGTTCAACCCGTCCAACCTCGATGCCGTCAATCTCGATAGGGCTGCCCTCCCGTAACCCTGATACTGAATCGAAGCGGGCATAGAGTGAATAGTAGTTGTCCCCGAAGAGAGAGACCTTGCCGAGTTTCACCGTCATGTACGCCACGCAGAGGAGGCCTATGACTACAAAGATGCCGACAACCGTTTCGGTCGAGTATTTTTTCATTTCAAAGCACCCTCCTTACCGCACTGATATCGTGCGATTATATTCTGATTCGCTTCCGCCTTTTCTATGAGCTGATCAATGTCGTCAGAGGTGCTGCCTTCAGTCATCCCTGCAGTCACAGATATTTCGAAGCATTTTTCGGCCCCTGTCTTGATCTTGGTAAGCGCCTGGATCCCGGGAAGGGCCTTTTGCTGGAGCCTCTGGGCAAAATCATGCACTAATTGGCCGGCTTCGTCAAGACCCACCCGTGGCAATATCGTAAGTATCTCGCCTCTCCTGTGGCGGGCTGAGAATCCCCCCGTGGGACCGAAATATTCATTGACATGCTCACCGAGAGCCTTGAGGACCCCTATGGCAGCCTCGGGTCCGAGCTCATCGGCAAGGAGGTCAAAGCGCATGCCGAAGAGCACTGCCGTGATTGTCGTGTCGACAGGTCCTCCGCCCAGTGTCATGGCATACCGGGACCTGAACATCTCTTTTGAGAGAAGCCCGGTGAGCTCGTCGCGGAGACCCTCAATGCTCCCGAGAAACTCGTCGATCATTGGATGCTTAAATTTCCTCAACTCCTCATAGGTCCCGTTAAAAGCTATTTTCCCTTCCCATAGGAGAAGTATCCGGTCAGAGATGAAGAAGATATCCGGGATATCATGGCTGATAAGAACGGCGGTAAACCCTAACTGTTTCCTGTAATGGGCGATCATGCTCAGGATTATGTTTTTCCTGATAGGGTCCTGGCCTGTTGTCGGCTCGTCAAAGAGCACGATGGTCGGGTCTGTTACCAGGGACCGGGCCAGGGCTACCCGCTTCTGCATCCCGCCTGAGAGTTCTGACGGGTACTGTTTCACAACGTCGGTGAGTTCCATCTGCTCGATCCGTGACATCACCTTCTGTTCTATCTCCTTCTTTCTGAGGTCCGTTGTCTGCCTGAGAGGTAGGGCTATGTTTTCAAAGACCGACATGGAATCGAACAGGGCATTATTCTGGAACATGTAGCTGATCTGGTTCCTGTACCCGGCCCATTCGCGCTTCTTCATCTCATGAACGGGCCTTCCCCTGAAGAGTATGCTTCCCTCATCCGGGGAGAGGAGGCCGATGATGTGTTTAAGAAGAACGCTCTTGCCGCTGCCGCTCTTGCCGATGATCGTCGTAATCTGTTTTTCGTAAATCGAGAGGTTCGCCTTGTCGAGAATGGTCTTTTCGTCAAAGCGCTTGGTGACATTTCTGAATTCTATTAATGGCGTTTCCATATGGGCCCTACATAAGAAAAGAGGTGACGACATAGTCTGAGATCAGGATCGTGACACAGGAGAATACGACCGCCGAGGTGGTCGAGAGACTGACACTCTTTGCTCCATAGCTGTCGGTGCGAAGGTGGGTAAAATATCCCTCATAGCAGCAGATCGTCGAGACAAGCACGGCAAAGACGAGTGACTTGATAAACCCGCCCCTGATGTCGACCCAGTCCACATAGGAATGGATGCGATAAAAGTAGGCGCCTTTATCCACCCCGAGTAGGACCACGCCGGTGAGATATCCTCCGAGTATCCCGATCAGATCAAAGAATGCCGTCAGCAAGGGAAAGCTGATGAGCGAGGCTGCGATCCGCGGACTGATAAGATAACGCTGGGGGTCGATCCGCATGGTATAGAGGGCGTCGATCTGCTCGGAGATACGGAGGATACCGATCTCGGCTGTCATTGAAGAGCCCGCCCGTGCGGTTATCATAATCGCCGTAAGGACAGGGCCCAGTTCCCTGATGAGCGTGAGGGAAACGAGAGAACCGAGTACCCCCTGAGATCCGAATTTATACAGGGCATAGAAAAGCTGAAGACCGAGTACCATGCCTGTGAAGAGGCCGACGAGCATCACGATATTCGATGACCTGGCGCCGATGTAAAAGACCTGCTGAATGATCTCCCGGATCTGTTTTGGGCGAAAGATCTTCAGGAAAGAAAGAGTAAAGAAGATTACAATAGCGCCAAGATTGCTGATTACGCTCATTGTCCTTTTGCCGAGGAAATGGAAAAAAAGCAGGAAGGCACTGTCTTTCATCGTCGATTCCATGTCCAGTTTTATCCTCCCTTAATAAGATAGCGTTGCAGAAGAGAGTTGATATCGCCGCTGAAACGTTCCCGAAAATATTTGTTCAACTTCATAGTCATTTTCCGATGAATGTAAATACTCTTTTTGATGAACTATTGCAGCAAAAGCTAATGCTCTTTGCTGTTTGCTGGTGTAGTAAGGAGCAGAATATGTGCCAGGACTGCTGTCGCCAGGACACGAGTTTCTATGATGTTGAAAACATTGAATTTTCAATGAATACTCCGATAGGGAAATGATACGGTGAAAGGCGCCGCCTTCTGATATATCAGGAGACTCCTGATATATCAGGTATTCTTCTTATTTCTTTGGATGCCCAGTCTTTGCATCCTCGATGCGAGTGTCTTTGGATTAAGGCCTAAAATCTCTGCTGCACCAACCTTGCCGCTTACCCGCCATCACGTGGCGTTCAGGGACCCGCGGCTACTGAAAAAATGGGATTTGCATCAGCCTTTTTGTATGAGATAATTAAGACATAAAGCAATTCTATAAAACTCGATGAAAGGCGGAATAGATGAATAACAAAGGCTTTTCTTTTTTGATATGCATATGTCTTATTGATATGTTATTTTTGCCGGGACTCGTAAAGACAGCCTGGGCAGAAGATGATTCATCAGCAGTTTCTAAGGATGAGAAACTGCCCCCGCTGCATCAGGACATTCCTGATTATCGGACTCCAAGGGCAGGTGAGGGGTTCCGCGCCGAGATATTTGGCAGGGAAATTACGGTAGAGCCGAGAGATCGTCGCTCGTCTTTGGCAATGGATATTGGGCTGGCGTTTTATAAGCCATTACCGGAAGTTAGGCAGGTCATTCCATGGGGAGCTTTTTATATTTGGCGCCATCCAAATGACCAGGAACTGTTTAGAGCTGTAATAGTCGGAGTATACAATGATATTTTTTGGGCCCATGCCTCCAAGAATATGGACCCATTTGAATTGGTGGCTACATTTAACAACTACACTATCCCCTTAGCACAGGCTGAGCTGGTAGATGGAAGGGCGAATAAAAATGAAGAGTTGCTCTGGGGATACGTTCGACCCGGATTCGGCCTTGGATATCGCAGAACTGTTTCTCCCGGTCACCAGGACAATATGATGGCTATTGACGCGACTGTGGAACCGGGCTATCTCTTTTTCGATAAGGGTTCCAAAACAGCCCGCAACTTCGTTGTCCCTGCAGATACCTTCGAACTCCGTGAACATTTGCAGTTCCGATGGGATGCGTTGGAGCGCAACATTCTCTCCCTGCCGCACGAGGGATTCGCTTTCGGCGGTGACCTGGTCCATGGCAATCGTTCGGATTGGAGGAACTGGGGAATAAACGGCTCTCAACCTTCGGATGGAGGCAGGGATTATCTTTCATTCACAGGATATATTATGAAAGCAGGCGGGGTCCCGGGTTTTGACAGCGACCGTCACCGGCTTCTGGCTGCCGTGTACGGAGGGACTGGCAGCAATCTCGACCGTTTTTCAGCGCCTCGCATAGGCGGAGGTGATATGCCGATGGGAGAAGAATACGGGTCCACGTCACAAGCGGTGCTGCCCGGTGCGGTTTTTCAAGAGTATTTTCCCAAGCACTACCTGTTGGCAATAGGCGAGTACAGATGGGAAGCTCTTTTTTTTACGTATCTGAGTCTGGATGCATCGGCCGGCTGGCTCGACCGTTTGCGACAGACCGGACCGGATATCACGGACACTACTTCTAAGACCGACTTCTTCTCATCGTTGGGCGCCAGGCTGACTACAGGTTTTTTCTTTGATAGCCGCATGCAGTTCGCCTACAACTATAATTTTTCCGAGATCCGCAAGGACGGTCGGGGCGGGCATGAAATAGTTTTGCATTTTTCCCGAGATTTTTGAGGTCATTCAAAATTGTTTTTTTCTGTTTTACTGGAAAGTATCAAATGTAGAATGATTCCCCTGTATTATCAAAATCCGCTTTGTGCACCCTCCGCAGGACAGGATTTAAGTATTCGATGGTCAGTCTTGCGCAGAAGCTTTGAGGGTTCTTAGTCAGGTCTTCTCTGTAGAGGAAATGAAAAAAGGCAGGAAGGTACTCTCTTTTATCGTCAGCTCCATGTCTCAGTTTTCTCCTACCTTAACAAGATAGCGTTCCAGAAGAGACTTGATATCGCCGCTGAAACGCTCTATGTCGAAAGCCTTGTGAAGATAATCGTCCGCGCCTGCCTCGATCGATTTCTGCTTATCCGATTCTAGTGCGGAATTGGTGACAATAATAACCGGCAGATGCTTAAGACGGTCGTCGAGGCGTATATGATGAAGAACATCGATGCCGCTCAAACGCCGCATTTTGAGATCGAGCAGTATCAGCTCAGGCAAGGGTCTTCCACTCCGAAGGAGCGTGAGTCCGGCCTCGCCGCTAAATGCCACATCCATTCCGATCTCAGGATTGATCTCCGATATGACCATCTTCGTTAGCATGACTTCATTCTGATCGTCATCGATTATAAGCACAGTTTGTTTCGTTGTAATATCCATTAATCACCCAAGAGTGAAATACACTGTTGCCCCTTTGCCGACTTCCCCTTCAGCCCACACCTTCCCTCCATGACAGCGGATGATCCGCTTGATTATGGAAAGGCCTATCCCTGTACCCTCAAACTCATCGCCTGCATGAAGCCGGTGGAAAGGCAGGAACATCTTTGTTGCATATTGAGGGTCGAAACCTGAGCCATTGTCTCTTATATAATAGACTGTCTTGCTGCCCTGTCCGAAAGCTCCGAACTCGATGCGGCCGTTATCTCTCTTAGAAGTGAACTTCCACGCGTTTCCGAGGAGATTGGAAAGGACCACCTCTGTCAATCCAGGGTCGGCGAAGGCGGCAAGTCCTTTCTGTATAATGACCTCTACACTCCTGCCGGGATTGACCTTGTGCAGGCCTTCGATAATAGAAGATGCCTTATCGCTCATATTAAACTGGGACCTGCAGGGCTCCTGGCGTGAGATGTGAGAAAGGTATAAAAGGTCCTCGATGAGCTTGTTCATTTTCTCCGAGCTTGTGTAGACGCGGGTCAAATAATCTCTGCCCTGATCATCAAGCCGTTCGGCGTAATTCTTAGTCAGGATTTTGATGAACGCTGAAATGGTCCGGAGGGTCGCCCGCAGATCGTGCGAAACAGAGTAGATAAATGACTCAAGGTCCTGGTTCAACTCTACAAGGTCAGCGTTTGATTGTTTTAGCGACGCTTCCGTCCTCAAGCGCTCGGTGATATCACGCACGTTGCATTGAATGAATCTCGCCCTGTCAACCAGATGGATATCTACACTAATAAGCTGCCCCTGTTTTGTTTCTGCAAACACGTTCTCGTAATTGATGAATCCGCTCTGAATCAATTCCTCAATAGTATCTTTGAAATCTTTTATTTCTTTCAAAAGACCGATATCTTCAGGCTTTTTCCCAATGAATTCCTCGCTGGAATAACCCAGCATCTCTACGATGGCCGGATTAACATTAACTATGTCCCCTGTTTGTTTATCGATCAATAACAGGCCGTCTTTTGAGGTCTCAAACAACCGCCTGAAGCGTTCTTCATAATCCTTTAATTCAGTTTCCATCCTCCTGCGTTCGGTAATGTCGTTGCCAATGGAGAGTATCGCTGTAACCTTACCGGTCCCATCGCGAATGGACTTGTTCGTCCAGGCTACCCATACCCGTTTACCATTCCGGCGCATGTTTTCATTTTCATTGTTGATATATTTCTCCGGATTTGCTTCGATATCTTTGATCATGAAGTCGAGGTCAAGACCATCAGACTCTGTTTCAGGTACGATAGTTCCAACAACATGGCTGCCGAGTATCTCTTTTTCAGTATAATCAAAAAACGTCTGTGCAAACTTATTGAAAAAAGTGACCTTCCCTTCCGTATCCATTTTCAAGATGATGCTGTTTACATTTTGGACAAGCTCCTGATATTTTGCCTCATTGGCCTCTAATAAGCGTTCTGCCCGTTTGCGGTCAGTGATGTCTTCAATCGCAAGGAGAATCATCTGAGCACCTATTTCCTTATGAATGATTCGGCGGGCATTGAGAAGCATTATCTTGTGTCCGACGCCTGAAAATGTGTGTTCAACTTCATAGTCATCGAACTTGTTGTTTTGGGGAAGAATATCCTCAAGCAACGTCCGGAGCCCGGGAATGTCCCATTGCCGGTTTCCGAGGTCATAGATCAGATTGCCTATAGTTTCCTCGGGCCTTACCTTGAATAAATCATAGAAGCTGCGGTTTGCCGAACGGACCCTCAGGTCCGAATCCAGTGCAATAAGAGGTTCACGCACTGTCTCCACAATATCTTCAAACATCTCAGAATCTCCTCGCTAAGCAGTCTTCATAACTCGGGAAATAACTACCGTGCGGAAAGGGCCAACCGAAAACCGAGGAGACTGCCCCGGTGCGAAGGAGGCTTCCAGCTCCGTCTGGCGGCGCGAACGTAAGCCGGTACATCGCTCCAGGCGCCACCGCGAAGCACTTTTTCGCGCCCGCTTCCCGGCCCCTGCGGGTTAGACCGAAGGCTGTCACGGTAATAGTTCTTGTCGTACCAGTCCTGCACCCACTGCAAGACGTTGCCGCTCATATCGTATAGTCCTAGACCGTTGGGCTGTTTAGTTCCCACACGGTGCGTAGTTCCGCCGTCGTTGTCATAGTACCATGCCAAGGCGTTGACATCGTCGCCACCTGCGTATTTCTCCCTCTTGCCGCCGCTGCGGGCTGCGTATTCCCATTCTGCCTCCGTCGGAATCCGGTAACGCGTGCCGTTAACCTGGGAGAGCCAGTTGACGAACGCCTCGGCATCGTTCCATGAGACGCAGACTACCGGATGGCCGTCATCCTGGTTAAATCCAGGATTGCGCCAGTTCCTGGAAGCGTCCCACTCCCATTTGCTCCCGTTTAAAACTCCACAGCCGCCCGTCTCTTCAGCCTCGGTTTTATAGCCGGCAGCAACAGTAAACTTGCGGAATTCCCCCACGGTAACGTCATATTTCGCCAGGGCGAAATCATTCACACAGACTTCATGAACGGGCTTCTCACTTGGGAATCCATCCCCGAAAGTGTCCCCCATCTGATAACAGCCGCCCTGGACATTGATGAACTCCATGCCCAGGGTGGGGTCTTTATAGGATTCCGTATTCCCCCTTACTTTCAGGTTCTTGACCTCTGCTGCTATGGCCATAAATGGAACGACGGTAAAAATCAGTAGCAGCATAAGGAGTCTTTTCATTGTTTCTTTCTAACCCACATATTGTCATTTGCCGGAGCCATTATTCTGTTCCGGATAATATGCAAACAAACCCTCTTTGGTGGAAGGAGCATAAAGTCCTTCCACCAAAGCATTTGTTACGGCTCGGATGAACCTATTCAGGGATGATAAGAATTTCGACTCTCCTGTTTTCGGCTCTTCCTTTGGGATTATCTTTGCCATGCTTTGTCTTGTTTGGCGCTATAGGGTTTGCCTTGCCATAACCCTTGGTAGAAATCATTGTCTTGTCAACGGCGCCTTCTTTAATGAGGTACTGCTTTACCGCTTCTGCCCTTTTTTCTGAAAGCTTCTGATTGTATTGTTCTGTTCCAATACCGTCAGTATACCCGTCCAGTTCCACCCTGGAACCGGGGTATTTCCTGACAAAGTCAATGGCCTTCTGCAGTTCAGCGTCATCGTCCTTTCTAATGTTTGACTTGTCAAAATCAAAGTTTACATGGATGGTCAGACGGTCGATGACGACTTTTGCTGTAGGTGGCGGCGGTGTGGGTGCGGGTGGCGGTGGCGGTGGTGCGACTACAGGCTCAGGCGTGGGCGCAGGTTTCATCTCGGCAACCGGTTTGGCCGGGCAGAGGGCCTTAATTTTGCCGATAGCTTCTTGAGCCATATCGATCGCTTCCTGAGTGTGGCATGCCATATACACCTCATATGCCCTGTCCACCTCATCTTTTGCAGCATTAAATTCTGCCGGACATTCCTTGTCTTTGCCCGCCGCGCGGGCGTCATCCAGGTAGCGGTCTGCATTGACTAATGCCGAGGGATAGTACAAATAGCCGCTTCTGTATTCGGGTCTTTTCTCCGAACCGGAACACCCAACCATTAAACTCATTGAGAACACGGCGATGACGAATATGAACACTCTACTTGTTATTATTGCTTTCAACTTTAGACCTCCTGCTGAATTTTTTGTTTTCACGGCTTCAACATGCACTCAAAAAATGCCTCTTCAATCACCCCCTTATCGAATAATGATGGGTGGAAAAAAGATGCTGATGCCCGACGGTGGAGGTGGCGCATAGATGACCGGAGGCGGGGCATAGCCATAAGGCTGATAATCACCCCTGCCATGCGCATAGCGGCCGCGGTCATACCCACGTCCTCTGTGCTCGGAACGGCCGTTGTCATGTCTTTCTACACGTTTATGGTCATCTTTGGCGAGGGCCGGCGCCACGTCTAAACCACCGATCATTACGACTAAAACAAGCCCCATCATCAGCTTGCCCACTATGGATCTAAAATTCCATGTGCTTGATGTTTTCATAGAGTCACTCCCTTCCTGGATTGATTCCAATCACTGGTTTGGCGTAAATTTTTAGTTGTATAGTATTGCCCGTCATTTCTTCTTGTGTTTTTCATATTTCCCTGTGCGGAATAGTGTGTCGGTAATCTTCTTCTGGTCATCCGACATGCTGGCATAGAGCGCCTCAAAAGGCGGGATGAACTTTTTAAGTTGATTTAAATGGGCTTCCGTTATTTGACTGTGGAATTTAAGATGCTCGACAGCGTTCATTGTCCCGGCGTTTTCAGCCCTGTCCTTGGTAAGGGCGTCCATGTCTTTAGCATTTTCCCTCATCACCTGAGTAAGGTTATTCCATAATCCTTCCTGGGCCTCGGTGATCTTTAGCGCGCCCTGAAGCTTTTTGATCCGGGCCTCAGTTTGCTCGACAGCAGAGGCCCTGGCAACTGCCGATGATTTCTTTTTAGCCGAATCTGCAAAAGAAACATTTGCATTGGCGAAAAAGATAGTGGATAGAAATGCGACCATCACAACAACGAGCGCAGCTGGAAAAGCAACATGATAATACTTACGTTTCATGATCTGTCTCCTTATAGGTTTAATCTTTAGAGCTTTCAAGAGCTAGTCCGACCGCACAACAAAGTAATCATAATTCATGAGGGGGGTGACAAGTATTCACCCCCTCCGAAAATTGACAAGCGCCAGTAATTAGTCCTTTTTGATCTGTCCTCGTATCTCTCCGTTTGGATATTTATCTGTGTGAACATTAAGGTAAGCATGCCCCTTCTTAATTTGCTTGACGAGATCTTTTACGGATTTCCCCATCAGTGACCCCATCAGTTCCTTTTCGGTGATAGTGCCTTCGGCGAGGGCGCCGCTGAACTTGCCGGCCTTTCTCTCATTAGTGATAAGAGCCACCGGAGGACCGTTTTCTCCCTTTTTCCCCAAATGAATATGGGCAGCGGTTACATTCTCGATATCGGAGACAGTTACATAGTAACTCAGCGCTTTACCGTCTTTACTGAGTGTAAAAGTGGCGTCGCCCTTCGCCATTGTCTCTACCGCAGGAACACTTTCGCTTCCTGATAGCATTGCCTTGAAGACCTTTTCGGCTGCAAAGCTATAGGTTGCGAGGCCAACAACTAACAAAAAGATGATCAAATACAGCTTTTTCATAATTATTCTCCATCCTGTTTTTTTGGTGTGTTTAGATGCATACGACCGTAAGTTGTCGCACGTGCCCTTATTTGCACTAATATTCATTCCGATACATTACCCTGCATAACTTTGGGTTGCAGATCCTGGTACGCCTAAAAGCGAAGCACCAATAACCAATAAACGCGACTTTCTCAATTTCTCTCCTTTCGATAAAATGTTCACACTCTTTTGATGCACCTATTAGCAACAAAAGAGAACATGCTTTGATGGCTGGTAGTGTATTAAACTGCAGAATGTGTGCCAGGACAGTCGTTGACGGGATAGGAGTTTCTATGATGTTGAATAAATTGAAATTTTAGCGAAGATTGCGATGGAGGAATGATACGGTGAAAGGCGCCGCCTTCTGATATATCAGGAGACTCCTGATATATCAGGTATTCTTCCTATTTCTTTGGATACCCAGTCTTTGCATCCTCGATGCGAGTGTCTTTGGATTAAGGCCTAAAATCTCTGCTGCACCAACCTTGCCGCTTACCCGCCATCCCGTGGTGTTCAGGGCCTCGATGATGTGTCGTTTCTCTGCCTCTTCGAGGGTCCAGCAATGGTCGGCGCCTGACTGAGCAACCTTTGGGACCTCCAAATGCAGCACAGGACCGGTGGTGATGATCATCGCACGCTCGGTAACATTTCTCAGTTCCCTTACATTGCCCGGCCAGGGGTAGGCTTGCAGGGCTTCAACGACCTTCTGCGGTATTGATTCGATCCGCTTGCCCATCTTCTTGCTGAACTCCTGAACAAAAGACCATACGAGCGGCAATATGTCCTCCCGGCGCTCACGAAGAGGCGGCACTATAATCTGAAAAACGTTCAAACGGTAGTAAAGGTCTTCCCGGAATCCGCCCCCGCTGACAAACCCGGCAAGATCGCGGTTCGTGGCCGAAATGATTCTGACGTCGACCTTCACGGTCCGGGGGCTGCCCAGGCGCTCAAACTCACCGCTCTCCAGTACCCGAAGCAGCTTGGCCTGGAGTTCCAGCGGCAGGGCGTCTATCTCATCCAGGAAAATCGTTGAAGTGTCCGCCAGCTCAAAACGGCCTAATTGCTTCGACAACGCGCCGGTAAAAGCACCCTTCTCGCGGCCGAACAGTTCACTTTCGATGAGGGTCGGGGGCAGGGCGCCACAGTTGACTTTAATCATGAGACGGTTCTTTCGGGCACTCAGGCCATGGATAGCATTTGCGACCAATTCCTTTCCTGTGCCAGTCTCCCCCTGGACCAACACCGTAGACTCTGTTCCCGCAACTTGTTCTATCTGCATCAACACGGTCCTGATCGCTTCACTGTTGCCCACGATGTCCTCGTGTGAGTGCAATAGATTAAATTCTTCCTTAAGGTAGAGGTTCTCCTCGCTCAACTGGTTTTTTAACTGCCTGACTTCTTTGAGCGCTTCTTGCAGTGACTCCTCTGCCTTCTTGCGTTCCTCTATTTCGAGCAAGAGTTGCTGGTTTGCTTCGGCCAGCTCTACAGTCCGTTCCTTAACGCGCTCGTCTATCTCAACATATGCCTTCCGGAGCTCCTCCTCTGCCTGTTTACGCAAAGTGATGTCGCGGATATTACACTGAATAATTTTCTCCTGATCAACAAGGTAGACATTACTGACAAATTCTACATCGATGAGACGGTCATCTTTTGTTTCAAGCGGCAAATGTTCGTACCGGACATACCCTTTCGTCTGCAATTCTGAAAATCGGAGCCTGGATGCTGCAATATCGACAAAGGGACCGATCTCCCATAGTTTCTTCCCCAGAAAATCCTTATGCGAGTACCCCAGCATCTTTAACAGGAATGGGTTAACGTCGAGGATCTGTCCCGTATCTGCATTAAGAAGTAATATCCCGTCCTGAGCAGTTTCAAAGAGCCTCCGGTAACGGGTTTCCGATACCTTCAGTGCTTCATCTGCCTGCCTGCGCCCGGTTTCTCTTGATTGCAAATCCTCAATAGGCAGACACGGTCCCGCTGGTTCTTTTATATGTTGCTCGTTCGTTTTGTCTTTATTTTTCATATCAGTAGTGTCAGAGAAGACATGCAGAAATTATACACCATATTCCCGGAACTGTTGAAGCTCTCTTTTATACACTTTGCAATTCGACAGTACAGGGTTGTTTTTCTGCAGTCGGGCGCTTGGGTTATCGGCGGTGGGCGAGTAACGCCGAGCCCACATATAATAACTGGAACACAGATGATGTTCCGTACAGACAGCCGGACTGGCACAGCGGGCTATTCGCCCGCAAAGAAAAATTACCCTGTACTGTCTGAATTGCAGATATACACTCACTGAAGACCCGTCCCGATCGACCGCTGGAGGGTCATCTGGTTTATGTGCTCCTTTGTCTTGAATGAGAGGTAGTCCTTCTTGTCCAGATCGAAGAGCTGTTTCCTGTACCGGTCCGCAAGATCATACCACTCGCTGATCCTCATGCAGAGACGACTTTCTTCAGGATAGCGCAACGTATTCATAAAGGACTGGATCGCCAGATAGTACCGGACAGCGTTCCGCTCAATCGCGCCGCGAGGCCCGCCGATATAGACGGGTTTGCCATTTCTGTCTGTACCGGTCACCGTGAACCCTATCTTGCCCCAACCGAATGTCGCAAAATAGACCGTTTCCGTGAAGCGAAGTGCAGCACTGTCGCTGTATTCATAATTGACGTGGACAAAAGTCCTTCTCCCATCAAGGGGCAGGGCCTCGAATCTCATCCTGTGGTCCTTCGTGCCGAAAGGGCCTGCGTCGGCACTGAGAGTGATATCCAGATGCCCCGGCTGCTGATTAACGTTCCGGTAACGGTAAATGACGTGACGCGTGTCTTCCGGAGGTAGATAGACTTTGCGGCCGATGTAAAAGGTCAGCAGCCAGGTGTCCGGCAGTTCCCTGTAGGTGCATGCCTTGACATTAGGATGGAGGGACACGATATCGCACCAGTTTGCAGGGACCTTGAGCACGTTGACAACGCTGCTGAAGGGATAATCGAAGATCCCGTAGACATCCACCTTCACTCTGTCCTGTCGCTCAGAAGACTCCAGAAAGAGAGGTAACCCGAAGCTGTTTCTCTCCAGTTTGGCCTCGATCCTGTGATAGGTGTCGAGCAGGATGTCTTCGCCCTGTCGGGGCTTTTCGAAAGCTGAAGCGGAACAGGCAGAAAAGAGAATCGCAGCCGCGACCATGAACAGGAAGAATTTAAGAAGGTTTGTGATCTTATGCATCTGATTCAGATGATACACTTTTACCGTAATAAGCCCGTCTTCGGCGACGTTTTACATCCAACGGGAAAATAAGTGCTCAAACCACTCCTTGATCCTCGGGAACAAGGGTCTGTTTTTCCACTCTTCCCATTTAATCTGGTCGGACTCAGCGAGATCCCTGGCAAACATCTTCTCCATTTCGATGGCAAACTCGCGGCTCAGAATAATCGCATTCACCTCGTCATCGCTTAAGAAGCTCCAGGAGTCCATGTTGGTAGAGCCGACTGTCGACCAGACTTCGTCAATCACCGCAGTTTTCGCATGCAGCAGGGCGTTGCGGCGTTCGTATATCTTCACCCCCGCTTTCAGAAGCTCTGAATAATTATACTGCTGTGCATGTAATGCCAGGTCCGAATCGGTTTTTGCAGGAAGGATAATCTTTACGTCAACGCCGCGTTTGGCAGCATCAGCGAAGGCATCCAGTATCTGGTCGTCGGGGACAAAATAGGCATTCGTCAGATGAATCGAATGCTCGGCAAAAGTGATGGCGGACACATAGACGATAAAAGTGATTCGGTTGTCCTGTCCAGGAGTACTGCCTACCACCCGCACCAGTGCATTACCCTCTTCTTTTAGCTCAGGGAAATAGTTCCGTTCAGAGAGTTTCGGTCCCTTCTGCTTCTGCCAGGTGTCAAGAAAGAACTTTTGGAATTCAGCCACCGCAGGGCCTTCAATTTGAACGTCGGTGTCACGCCAGGGCAGCGGCGCTCCTTTGACTTCTCTCCTTCCGGAAAGCCTGCTTGAATAAACCGAGCTGATGTTGATGCCCCCTGAAATGGCGACTTTGCCGTCGATGATCAAAATCTTGCGGTGGTCCGGATGCGCCAGGAGCCAATGCCCGTGGGACTTGAACGGATTTATCGGATTGAATTCTACCACCTGAATTCCCCCGTCCCTCAAGCGCTTAAAAAACGAAGCGGGAGTGCTGAAACTGCCCACGCTGTCATAGATGAGATTTACCCGGACACCTTCCGCCTGTTTTTGCAGTAACAGATCGGCAAATTTGCGGCCAACTTCATCGTCTTCAATGATAAAGGTTTCAAGGTTGATATGGTCTTTGGCATTTTGTATTGCTTTAAACATTGCGGCATAGGCAGCCGGACCATTGGCGAGCAGAGTGACTTTGTTCCCCTTCGTCGGCGGGCTTTCGGTGACCGATTCCACCACGGCCGTGTAGCGTTCCAGGATGTCCGTCGGGTCGACCGATCGCTTCAGCCGTTCCATAATAGCTTTGCTTTTCTCGGGAGACAACAATCCTTTGGACGAAACGATTTGACCGGGTTCCCGTGCAGTCGGCGCCTCATCAATTATTTCAGAAACGTTCGGCAAGGTCGCACATCCAGTGCTGAGGCCCAGGATAGATACGAACAGAAAGAACAAAAAGAAAGGCTTGACGTTTGCCATATGTTATTTTATCAGGAAATAATATCCTTCGCTACAAACGTCCACCTCAGCGGCAGAGGCGCGATTTTTCCCTCATGTCTCAAAACCTGATCGTTTCTCATTAATCAAGTCGTCAGGCTTGCGCTCCAGCTCTGCAATGACCTGAGCACCTAACAAAAGGATCAACGCTACAGCTTCTACACTGAGAAGGGCGACCACTACCGTGGCGATGGAACCATAAATTACATGCACAAAAGATAAGACAGCGTAATACCAGACCAGTATACGGCGGGTGATTTCCCATAAAATAGTTGCGGTCATCCCTCCGATCAGTGCGTGACGAAAGGTGATACGTACGACGGGCATCACCAAATATATCGAAGTGAGCATAAGCATCTCACCAAGTATCCCCAGCATATACAGCGCGACCCTGGAAGGACCTTCAAGACTCAGACTCCATCCGAACAGCAGCAATTCCTTTTTTTCAAGTATCTCTAATGCTCCCGTAATAAACGACACCAGAACTATGCCCAGACCCATTAACAAGATGTACACATAAGGAATAATTGCAGAAATGAAAAAGTTACGGCGCTGGATCCTGACACGTTGAAAAAAGATCACTGACATCGCGTTTTCAAGCATCGAAAAAGCTATCGAGCTGAAAAACAACATGCCAAGGAATCCGATAACGCCGATCACCTTGCGATGCTCAATAAATACCCGCACCTGTTCAGTCAAAGTGGCTGCATAGCCGGGTATCAGCATTTCTATATACGTTGATAAGGTGTGAAACAGCTGTTCCTCTCCTATAAAATGCGACAGCACGATGAGGGCGAGGATTGACATAGGCACAATTGACAACAGTGTATTATAGGCAACTGCACTCGATAACAGCAGCCCCTGATTGCGTTTAAAGTCGCGCAATACCCTCAGCAGGAAGCTGAAAAGACGATCCGGTTTCCAGTTTGTATATTGTTGTATGTCCATAATCGAACAAGATATATTACAAATACAAAAAATTATTTTACTTTTTACAATCATTCTATCATGGCTCAGGGGGAAAGAGAACAATCTGATAAAGGCCGCGAATCGTGAAACGTGAAGCGTGAATAGAAAAAAATAAAAAAACGGACTTTGTGTTCACTTCTCACGATTCACGACTCGCGTCTCACGGCCTTTTTTTCACGTTTCACGATTCACGGCTGTTACGGATTCCCGACAAGCGGGAATGACTTCCCTACGCGCCCCCAGAACCATGACGCACACCTGTCGATGGCTCCTAGCTGAGCGCTTGAATGCACAAGTTATGCTTTCGCGAGCCCTGAGGGGAAGTTAATCGGCGTCTGCTGAAAGAGCGTCGTCTGCGTTCACGTACCGGTAATTCTCTCTCAAGTATTTTGCGGGCAGATTCAAAATTTTAAGCATTCCAGGCTTTCAGCGAGTTGCTTATAAATTCGATGATTTTGCTATGCTCTGCTGCGCCGTTCCCGGTGATGGCGAGCGGCTCGCCGAAGGCGAAATAGACTTTTGGGGAAGGGTCGATTCTGCCGAAATCTTTGAGATGCTTCCCGTTGCCCCATGCGGAGGTTTTCAGAGCAATGGGAATTACCGGGACGCCGGCTTTCTTTGCAAGCTTGGTCCCTATTGTGTTGAACTCTGCCGGATCAAAAGCAGGCGTCCTTGTCGTCTGAGGAAAAATAATTACCGACCTTCCGGCCTTCAGTCTCTCTGTGCCGCCTTCCAGCACGGACTTTAAATCTTCTCGCGGGTTCGTGCGGCTTACAACGATAGGGTCCCTTGAACGCATCACGTGCCTGAAAACCGGGTAATCGATGAGGCTTTGCTTTACCACAAAGGTGACATCCTTAAACGGCTCAATGATACAGGGCAGTACGAATGTTTCAAGCGCGCTCATGTGGTTCCCGATAAAAACGCAGGGGGCCTCAAGATTTATAAAATGATCGGCCCCGGTCACTTCGAATACAACGCCGACATGTTCCAGTGCTTTCATGACAGCCAGGCTGCTCTCTGACCATTCCCTGTCGCCGTATCGCCCGCGCTTTGCCAGAGAACTCGACCTGAACACTATAGCAGCCATCCTCCGGTAAAATCCGAAGGAAGGCATTACCTTCGCGAATAAAGAGGTTTTAGATGGACCAGTGATATATACGCCGTTATTGAATGGCAGCTTCTCCAGATGTTCCCCCGGTGGATACTGTTTGAAAAACCACTTTAATCATTCCAATTCCAGCCCGCTCTTGTCAACAAGGCCACTTAGCAACCAGTTCCCTTGACAAGCTCGAGTTCCTCCGTATAAAATTTGCCTGACATCTATTCGGGAGGTTTTTAGCCTGTTGTCGGTTTTAAATGGTCACAGGGTTGTCATATGACCCAGTCGCGTTTTTTTCAGTTGTCCCTGCTGTTTCCCATTGTAATATGGTGTCTCTACCTGGTCATTTCCTCTTTGGTGGATAGCAGCGGCATAGTTTTTATCATAAGAAACATGTTTGGAGCCTACCCTGTTTTTGTGCCTTATTTTATTTTTGCCGCGGTAATATGGAAATTGGCGGACAAGAAGCCATACAAACAGTTGGTTGTCACGGCCCTCATTGCGCCCATCATATGGGGGTTTTTCTATGCTCTCTCCCATATGCTGCAATACTACCTTAAAGAGCGGACGATGGAACCATTGTCGATCCTGGCCATTATGGTTTTCTGGGCAACGCTTGCCGGTTATGTGGTTGAAGCGGTCCCTCTCGTTTTGCTGACCATATTCAAAGATGATTTGAAATCCGGCTGAGTTATTGTCTCACCGCCGCATACACGCCGGGATTCCAGCTGCTCCTGGTTTCCTGAAACAAGCTACAAATAACCGGAATGATCTATAAATTTCGCTAATATATTAATTAATTATATTCTTGCCGTAATGCGTCGAAAACTTTGACAACGACGTAATTTTTGTGATAAATTTCTATGTTTAACTTCGATACTCCGAGGGGAAGAAATGGGAATAAAAAAATCCAGAGATTTATATAAAAAGGCACTCGGTCTGATGCCTGGAGGAGTCAATAGCCCTGTCAGGGCTTTCAAAGCAGTTGGCGGTTCTCCGCTCTTTATAAGCAAGGCAAAAGGCTCCAGGATTTATGATGTCGACGGCAATGAATACATAGACTATGTCCTCTCCTGGGGGCCGATGATACTGGGACATTCCCATCCGTCTGTTATAAAGGCTTTAAAATCTGCAATTGACAACGGCACCAGTTTCGGCGCTCCCACCGCACTTGAAGTTGAACTTGCGCAGATGGTGATTAAGGCATATCCGTCTATAGAAATAGTGAGGATGGTCAATTCCGGCACAGAGGCGACCATGAGCGCGATAAGAGCCGCAAGGGGATTTACCGGAAGAGACAAGATTTTAAAATTCGAAGGCTGCTATCACGGTCACGCCGACGGCCTTCTTGTCAAGGCCGGCTCCGGCGCTGCGACTTTTGGCATTCCGGACAGTGCCGGAGTTCCTATATCATATGCAAAAAACACGATAACTCTTCCCTTTAATGACATAAAAGCCTTCAGGGATCTGATGAGCAGGGAAGGGGAATCCATTGCCTGTGTTATTGTAGAGCCTGTGGTCGGGAATATAGGGTGTGTACTGCCGAGGGCAGGCTTCCTTGAAACCCTGAGGAAAGAGACAAAAAAATACGGGACCATTCTCATATTCGATGAGGTGATGACAGGGTTCAGGGTGTCATACGGCGGAGCCCAGTCATATTATGGGATCAAGCCCGATATGACATGTCTCGGGAAGGTCATCGGCGGGGGGTTGCCTGTGGGTGCTTTCGGAGGCAGGAAAGAGATCATGTCCATTATCTCTCCTGACGGTCCTGTTTACCAGGCCGGCACGTTGTCCGGTAACCCCATTGCAATGACGGCAGGCATAGAGACATTGAAAATACTCTCCCAAAAGGATGCATATAAGAAACTTGAGGGGAAAATGCGTCTCCTGGAAGATGGGCTGCGTGACGCTGCAAAGAGGGCGGGAGCCAGGACAAAATTTTACAGGGCCGGCACAATGTTCTGCACGTATTTTACCGACACGGACGTCGTTGATTACAAAACTGCAAAGACATCCGATACGGAGAAGTTTTCAAGGTTCTTCAGGGGCATGTTGGATCGTGGAATAAATATCGCTCCTTCGCAGTTCGAAGCTGGATTCATTTCCCTCGCCCACACAAATGCAGACATAGAAAAGACCATCAGCACAGCATACAAAGTACTTTCCGGGCTTAAGTATTGACCAATAGATTCAGACTGTTCCTAAATATAATTTTCTCAAAAATAAGAGGGGGGCTTTTAGATGTTTAATCCGTTTAACTTGCTTGAAAAATTTATTACATGGTTCAGCGAGGGCATATCAGCCAGGACAAAAAAGATTATCGTGCTGATCGCATTCTTGTTCATTGCCGCCATGGGAATTACGGGGTATGAGATAAATGATTATTTTGAGAATAATCCCAATTCCTGTACAATGTGCCACGTGCACGATGCTGCCAGTAAGGCATGGGCTACAAGCGTGCATAAAAGCGTGGGTTGTCACCAATGCCACCATGCAAATAAGAAAGACCAGATTTACCAGATGTACAAATTCGCGGTACTCGGGCAGAGGACCGTTACTCCGAGGCATGGCGCAATAATTGTAGCCTGGAAGGTCTGTGAGAAGTGCCACTGGGAAAAAGACCCGCAATTCCCCAACGCGCCGCTTGTAAACAAGTCCAGGTTTCATGCAAAACATGTTTTCATTGAGCAGATAGAATGCGTGAAATGTCACGGCTTTGTGACTCATCAGTTTGTTCCCGAGGAACGCTTCTGTCTTAAATGCCATAAGGACAGAGAGGTCCATGGGACAGGCATGGAAAAACTCGCCTGCATAAACTGTCATACAGACCGCACTGTGGACCTGAAACCAAGCAGGACAAAATGTCTCTTCTGCCACGGCGATGAAAAGAACAGGCAGGAACTGATCGCTAACGGCAGCATTGATGTAAAGTATTTCCAGCCTTCTGCAGCTCTTGTTAAAAAAGCTGTGAAAATCGATGTTCCGGCGGATGCGCCGATGCAGTTCTATTGCTATGTGTGCCATAAGCCTCACGCAAAGGTCAAGCCTGATATGGGCGATTGCCTGAAGTGCCATAAAGTCGAGCCGGGCGTAGGGAAGCACGCTTTGCATATCAAAACTATGAATATGAAGTGCATGGACTGCCATAAACCGCATATATGGCGTATAACACCGGCCCAGGCTAAAACAACTTGCACAAAATGCCATGAGTACAGGGACCCAAGTAAATTCATCGGACCGTAACAGGCTCAAGATAAAATGTTATAAGAAAAGTGAGTAAAAAGGGGTCCCCCTTTTTACTCACAGAATTTTTGCCAGGGAGGTAATTATATGGGAAACCATGTCTGGAGGCCGCTTTTTGTTGTAATCGGGATCGTCATACTGATCCTGATTGTGAGATTCTTCTACGTCCCACATGATTTTGGCATTCATCAAAGGGGTTATATGTACGGCTGGTACAGAGAAGGCAACATAGAGGACTGGAAAAAAGTTCAGGTCAAATACAAGGGAGAGGATTACTGTAAAGACTGCCATGCCGATAAGTTTGCAAGCATAATGAAATCGCCGCATGCAATTATACAGTGTGAGAATTGCCACGGTCCGGCTATCGATCATCCGGATAATCCTCCAAAACTGACAATTGACCGGAGCCGGGCGCTGTGCCTCAGGTGTCATTACCCCTTGGCTTATCCGACAAGCGGAAGGGCGAAGATCAAAGGGATAGACCCTGACACGCATAACAGAGACTTCGAATGCTCTACGTGTCATAACCCTCATAAACCCAATCTCAGTATTCAATAGGAGGATTGAAGTGATTACGAGAAGAGATCTTCTTAAATATGCAATAAAAGGGGCCGCCGGACTTGCGCTGCCGCTCGCAGCTTTCGAAATAATGAATCCCAAAAAACTCCTTGCGGACATATCAGGCCCTGGTAAAGTGCGGTGGGCGTTCGTCGTTGACACTTACAAGTGCGTCGGCTGCGGATTATGTGTGAAGGCTTGCAAAATTGAGAATGAGATCCCATATGATGCCAACGTAACAAGGACCTGGGTTGAAAGATATGTCCTTACCAAGGATGGAAAGCTCTCCGCCGATAGTCCCAAGGGCGCACGGGACGGTTTTGAGACAAACAAAATTGATCTCGGGTTAGGCCAGTTTAAGGACATAAAGAATGAGGACATAAAAAAAGCATATTTTGTCCCCAAACTGTGCAACCAGTGCGAGAACCCTCCCTGCGTGCAGGTATGCCCTGTGGGCGCCACATATCAGACCCCTGACGGGGTCGTTCTGGTAGACAGGACGTGGTGCATCGGCTGCGGATACTGCATTATGGCATGCCCTTACGGGGTCAGATTTTTCCACCCTAAATACCATACGGCTGAAAAATGCAATTTTTGTTATCACAGGATAACAAAGGGTTTGAAAACCGCATGCGTGCAGGCATGTCCGTTCGGCGCAAGAATGATCGGGAACTTGAAAGACCCCGACGATCCTGTTGCCAAGATAATAACGACAGAGAGGGTGTCGGTACTGAAGAGCGAATACGGGACTAAACCTCAGGTCTATTACATAGGCCTGGATGAGGAGGTAAGATAGCCATGGTACACGGAGAAATATGGACTTTAAAAGAGTTGTTCTGCCTTCCGAATGAATATATTTATTGGAGCATTCAGATTGTTATGTATCCCTTTATGACAGGACTTGTTGCAGGGGCCTTTGTCCTTTCGTCACTCTACCATGTTTTCGGGGTAAAACAATTGAAGGACATCGCCAGGTTTGCGCTCGTTTTTTCCCTTGCCCTTCTTCCTGTGGCGATGATGCCGCTTCTTTTGCATCTCCAACAGCCGTTCAGGGGAATCAATGTCATGATGACCTCGCATTTTACATCTGCTATCGCCGCTTTCGGTATTGTGTTCATGACTTATGGGTCCATCGTTGCATCGGAACTCTGGTTTTTATACCGTAAGCATTTTGTCACCACGGCCATGGCCCTAAAGGAGAAACGGAACAAGAGCCAGTTTGAATGGCTCAGGTTTTTGCTATTCCGCACGCTGACCCTGGGAGCATATGATATAAGCGAAGAATCTCTGAAGAAGGATGAAAAAGCCGTTAAGGTACTCGCGGGGGCAGGCATTCCCGTTGCCTGTTTCCTTCATGGGTATGCCGGATTCATTTTCGGCTCTGTTAAAGCAAACGCCCTGTGGATGACGCCGCTCATGCCCGTCATATTCATCATGTCGGCCATTGTGTCGGGGATTGCACTCTGCATGCTCACCTACATAGTGACAATGGAGTTGAGAAAACTGTTTGTATCGCGCAAGAAGTCCAGCGTTGGAGGTTATCAGACCAGGGACGAGATAAAGAGTGTCGAAATACACGTGATAAAGATGACCGCGAAATACCTGCTGCTTTTCCTGATATTAGCTATCACTCTTGAATTGCTGGACCTCATCTTCAGGGGCTATACCGCTGTCAAATCATGGGATGTCCTCAGGAGCGTTATTTATGGAAAGGACTTTACTAATATCTTCATTCTGCAGTACGGCCTCGGGAACCTTGTGCCGTTTATTCTCTTACTGCTGCCGGGGCTAACGTTGCGAAGGACGGTGCTCAGCGTATTACTGGTGCTCTTCGGAGTATTCATGATGAGGTATAATGTTGTTATCGGGGGGCAGGCCTTCTCTTTGACTTTTATGGGATACATGCATTACGAAATGCCGATGATTCCGGACAGCTGGGAGACCTTTAAAGAGGGCCTTTTCGGAGCTGTCACTGTCGCTGTTACGCCCTTTGTGCTTTTCTGGATATTAAACAAGGTATTCCCTGTTTTTGCTTATGAGGAATCCCACTGAAATAATACCCTATCGGGGGAACGGAGAAAGGGAGAATCGGAGAGTCGGGGGGAAACGGGGAAAAATCTTTTGCTCCGATTCCCCCTTTCTGCATGGGAGGGCAGCTGCTTGGCGGACAGGAAACCTGAGAAATCGTTTTTCGGACAGCTTTTGGACGCTAGCAGCGTTGGCATACAGCTTGTTGTCTCAACTTTTGCCGGCCTGGCAATAGGGTACGGGCTTGACCGTTTGTTCGGCACCTCACCCTGGCTGACATTTATTTTTCTCGTTATTGGTATAATCTCAGGGTTCAGGGAACTGCTAAGGGTTGCCAGAAAGGCGGACAAATCAGACAATGACGGGAATAGTAAAGGGAGTTTCTAAACAAGCCTTAATCATACTTACGCCGCTCTGCTTTATTTGTCTTTTTTTTGCAGGATGGCGTTTTGCTTTCAGCGTTGCTGTAGGGGGTCTGGTTGGGGTAGGCAATCTGAGCGGAATTGCCTGGAGCGTAACAGCTCTTATCGGAACTGAAAAGCCGCAAGCCAAGATGGTTTTTCTGAGCACATTCAAACTGTTCATTATTTTTTCCATTTTGCTGATACTGGCTATATTGAGGCTTATCAATCCCTGGGGCTTGCTTGCAGGTTTCACGGTTGTCATGGTACTTATTATAAAAGAAGGATTATTTGCTGCTAAAAGAGGTGATTAATTGAGTTACTATCTGCTCATAGCCGCGGTGCTTGCTCTTCTAATTGCCGTGAAACTGGCCAAGTTTATAGGTACGCTCATTGTGATGGTTCTGATAGTTATAGCGATGACCCTGAAAAAACGGTGAGTAGTGAATAGTGAATAGTGAACGGAATGGCCGCCTTTTATATTTTTTCTACTTACTACTTACTACTTACTATTTACTGTTAGATTCCCGACGAGCTAACAGTACCAACAGTAGGTGCTTTAAGCACCAGAAGTAGGTGCTTCTAAGCAGGTGCTCTTAAGCACGGCAATGACGTCTTGGCGCGCCCCCGGAGTGCTGAATACCGGACAAAACACGTCAGGTTTATGCTATAATAATTTTGATGGAGCTGGTTGTGTGCCGGCTTTAAAAATATCAAAAGGGGATAATTAATATGGCTTTAATGGCATGGAGTGACAACCTTAGTGTTAACGTGACGCAAATCGATGAACAGCATAAGAAACTGGTGGGCATGCTGAATGACCTGCATGACGCTATGAAACAGGGCAAGGGGAGTGATGTCACAGGCAAGGTTCTTTCCGGGCTTGTACAATACGTGGCAACCCATTTTGCGTTCGAGGAAAAGTTGATGAAAGAGCACGCCTACCCTGAATATCTTAAGCACAAGTTGGAGCATGACACCCTGACGAAACAGGCCCTGGATCTGCAGAAACAGTTCCAGGAAAGCAAGCCGGTGCTTACCGTTGAGCTTATGAAGTTCCTGAAAGACTGGTTATCAAATCATATACTCGGCACCGATAAAAAATACGGTCCATATCTTAACAGTAAAGGAATCGTATAAAACAAGTAAAAAGTAAGAAGTGAAAAGTGATAGGTGAAAAACCAAGAAACCTCTTTTTTGCCTGTAAGTCTTCTTTTTGCTTCTTACTCCTTACTCCTTACTTTTTTGCCTGCCTTCCCCATGGCTGCTTGAGGGCCTGCGTCGTAGAATCGGGGATTAGGCTGCCCGAGTCTCCCAGAAGTCTTCAAATCGATCTGAGAGCATAGCACATCGTAAGGCGATAATAGCGTTTGCACCTCTTACGGTCCATTCCA
>Ga0181533_1001366_pt1 | contig 31534 bp, 23 predicted proteins | sample PEATcosm2014_Bin_45_FD_119772 | JGI IMG/M metagenome (GOLD analysis project Ga0181533, IMG submission 119772) | Peatland microbial communities from MTU Mesocosm Facility, Houghton, MI, USA - PEATcosm2014_Bin11_60_metaG | ecosystem: Environmental > Terrestrial > Soil > Wetlands > Peat | place...
ACTGCCTGGCTCGCAACAGGTTTATATATTGCCCCTGCCGTATCGGGTGTCGAACCTAAGTACCAGCGGCTTGGAGTCAACTTTCTCTTTATTTCGCTGCTGGTCATTGTCGTAGGCTCACTTGCAGGTGAATGGATGGGTATCATGCAAAAGTTTGGATTTGTCAATAATTTCTGGTTCGGTCACCAGGGTTATGAGTACGTTGATCTTGGCAGGTTCTGGCAGTTGTTTTTATTTATTGGGCTCCTCATCTGGCTGACGTTGATGTTCCGTGCCTTGTTACCTGCCCTGAAAAAACCTTCAGAGAACAAACAGTTGCTCACTTTGTTTCTAATCTCCACTGTTGCGATTGCAGTTCTCTATGGAGCCGGACTTATGTGGGGCCAACATACCCATCTGTCAGTTGCTGAATATTGGAGATGGTGGGTAGTACATCTATGGGTTGAAGGATTTTTTGAGGTTTTTGCTACAGTCATTGCCGCATTCTTATTTGTAAGAATGGGGCTGTTGGACATTAAATATGCCACTTCCGGTGTTCTTTTTGCCACTATTGTGTATATCTCAGGTGGGATTATCGGCACTTTTCATCACCTTTATTTTGCAGGCACACCCACCGCAGTCCTGGCTTTAGGTGCTTCATTTTCCGCACTTGAAGTTGTACCTTTGGTATTGATGGGATTTGAGGCATACCATAATGTGCGGATCAGCAGGGCTACTGAATGGGTAAAAACTTACAAGTGGCCGGTTTACTTCCTTATTTCAGTCACCTTTTGGAATCTCGTAGGCGCCGGTTTGTTCGGGTTTTTTATTAATCCGCCGATTGCATTGTATTATATGCAGGGACTTAATACAACGCCCGTTCATGGTCATACAGCCCTGTTTGGGGTTTATGGAATGCTTGGTATAGGATTGATGCTTTTCGTGCTCAAAGGATTGACAAGCAAACATGTCTGGAAGAATCAGGTGATCGGTTTTGCCTTCTGGTCAATGAACATCGGGCTAATGCTCATGGTTTTGATCAGCCTCCTCCCCGTTGGCGTCTTGCAGACCATTGCCAGTATTAAACATGGCATGTGGTATGCCCGTTCATATGAATTTATGCAGGATCCGGCAATGCAGACCCTCCGCTGGCTACGGGTGATTGGCGATACTGTTTTTGCAATAGGAGCTGTTGCCCTTGCATGGTTTATCGCCGGGCTGAAAACAGGATGGTCAATAGACAAGGTTAAAATGGAAAATCAATGACCTGGGATTTCATTTAAAAACCCAATGTCCTTCGGTTGGAAAAACCAACTGGCAGGTGAATGCTGAATCTTTATTTAACTTTGCAGCCTGATTGATGATTATATGGGAAAATAAATGGAGACTAAGGAAAACCATGATCATATCCATAAGAATCAAACCTCAGAGAGGCTTTTATTGAGTATTCTCCTGAATGCAATTATCACCCTGGTTGAGATAATAGGAGGTATTTTTTCCAATAGCCTGGCGCTGATCTCTGATGCCATTCATAACCTGGGCGACACCCTTGCCCTGGTCCTCGCCTGGTTGGCCAATAAAGTGAGCGGGAGAAGACCCGATGCCCGCCGTACTTTCGGGTACCAGCGCGTTGAAATTCTCTCCGCTTTTATCAATACCTCTGTACTTACCGCAATTTCAATATACCTGATCTATGTTGCGATCATGAGATTCTTGCATCCGGAACCGGTAAAGGCAAAACTCATGCTCATCATCGCGGTCATCGGGTTGATAGCAAACCTGGTCTCCATGATACTCCTTCATCATGATTCAAAGCATAGCCTGAATATCAAAGCTGCTTATCTCCATTTGCTTGGCGATACTTTTTCATCTTTGGCTGTTGTTGCCGGTGCTTTGATCATCTATTTTATCCATATTATATGGATTGATCCCGCACTGACACTTCTCATCAGCATTATAATTATTATGCAGGCATATCAGGTCCTGCGCAAATCGATAGATATTCTTATGCAAAGTACGCCATCAAGAATTGATCTGGCGGAGATCAAAAATGCCATTGAAGCCCTCCCCCTGGTTGGAAATATTCATCATGTTCATTGCTGGCAATTGCAAGATCATGATGTGCTTTTTGAAGCCCATATTGAAGCTTTGAAAGACATGACACTAAGTGAATCCAACCACTTGCGTGAAGAAATCGAGTCATTGTTGCAAAAGAGGTTTCAGATAACTCACGCCACCCTGCAAATTGAATTCGAGAACTGTGATGATATAGCAATGATAAAACAGCCTAATCAATAAACAATAAATGTTTTGATGCAGTTGTTATCTTACTTTCTTCGGATTGTCACCTGAGTGCCTTCGGGGTGCCTTCAAGGTGTCTTCTGGATGTCTTCACCTGAGATTCGATTAAAATTCGGCTAAGATACACATGTAATATTATTGAACAGCACCAAAATATTATTTCCAATAAATGCTGATCTCCCTTTAATTTATATTAAATTTGATATTTAAATCGGTTTATTCATATCATGAAAACATTATAAGGAGGAAATTGAAATGAGAAAAATTAATTCTTTTGCAGTGCTGATCTTCTTCGTTCTTTTTGGAATTGGCCTGTTATTGGCATTTTTAATAGCCGGACCGACAGCAAATAACCCGGAAGGTGTATGGATAGGAGTCATCTCTTTTATTATCGCACTCCTTGTGGCCAGTGCTACTAAGGTGGCTAACCAATGGGAAAGGGCAGTGATATTAAGACTTGGCCATTTCTATGCCCTGAAAGGGCCTGGACTTTTTTTCATCATACCAATTATTGATAATATTCCTTATTGGATCGACATCAGGGTGATCACAACAACATTCAGAACAGAGAAGACTCTGACTAAAGATACCGTTCCGGTTGATGTTGATGCAGTCCTATTCTGGAAGGTTCTCGATCCTAAAAAAGCGGCACTGGATGTTGCTGACTATATAAGTGCAATAAGCTGGGCTGCCCAGACCGCTCTCCGGGATGTGATCGGGAAAACGATGCTTTCAGATATGCTCGAAGGCAGGGAAAAGATCAGTGCCGAACTTCAGAAGATCATTGATGAACGGACCGAACCATGGGGTATTAATGTCATTTCCGTGGAGGTAAAGGATGTACTTATTCCATCAGCCCTGGAAGATGCAATGTCGATGCAGGCACAGGCAGAAAGAGAACGCCAGGCAAGGGTTATACTTGGTGATTCAGAACGCCAGGTAGCTGAGAAGTTTTCTGAAGCCGCTAAAACCTATACCCACGACCCTACCGCTCTTCATTTACGTGCCATGAATATGCTTTATGAAGGATTAAAACAGAATTCCACAATTGTAATCGTGCCCAGCTCTGCAGTCGAATCCATGCAGCTAGGTGGTCTCGCCGGAATGACGGCCCTGACAATGGAATTAAACAAAGAAAACGAGAAAAAACCAGATCAAAATACTAAGTAGGACCGGGTTTTACACCCCCTCCTTTATTTTACCCTTCACTCCTCACCGCTCACTTCTCACCATTTTTCTCGTCTGTACAGCATTTCCTGTACTTAAACAATAATAATAGAGTCCATCCGGAAGATCCGAAGCATCAAATGATACTTTATAAAGACCGGCTTCCTGGTATCCATTGACAAGGACTTCGACCTGAATGCCCAGTTGATTATACACCTTCAGGGTAACATGATCATTTTGGAAAAGATGGTAGGAAATAATGGTGGTCAGAGTGAAAGGATTAGGATAATTCTGCAAAAGCATCTCTCCGGTTGTAGCGGTCTGCTGTAGCTGTTCAATGCCTGTTACAGATCCGGGGGTTAGAAATCCCCCGTCAACGAGGGAATAGGTCAGACCCCCAAGGTACTGATTTCCTGTCAGGGCTGAATCATAATGGACATTGTGGCCATTGCCAATGATATTTTTTACGTTGCGACCCGAAATTCCACTGGGATCGATTACAGTGGTCATGACCGAATTCGCGGTCACATTCCAGGTGCTGGTGGCATCAATTGTAATCCCGGCATTCTGGGCATTGCCTGTCAGGCTTGTACTGTTTTGCAGGGTGATTGAAAGCGTACTGGTCGCATCTGCAGTGAAGTTTCCTGTCAATCTATCACCACTGGCTGTGAATGACCCGGTGCTGGAAATAATGACATTCATGATATTACCGGTTCCCGCAGTCACAGTCGCTCCTCCGCTCATGGTGACATTTGCCGTGGCTGCATTACCGGCTTCCCCCGTAACATAGAAAGCATCACCAGTCGTTGCGGTCAGGGAACCGCCTGTTATTGTGACCGTTGCAGGCCCATTCGCAGGTGCCGTTTTCCATAACTTGATCCCCTCTACCTCACCCGTCAGGGCAGTGCTTGTTAAAATAATGGAGTTTGCCCCATCAATTACCCCTCCACAGTCACCGCTTGAGGAAACAGTTGCGCCGGTCACCGTAATGGTTCCGGTTGAATAAATACCCGCAGAATGGCCGCCCGATGCCGTGTCCGAAGCAATGATCGTTCCACCGGTGACTGTGACAGTTCCGCCTCCAAAATCCGTTGCAAGTGCAGAAGAATTTGATCCCCCCGTGGTAATGTTCACATTGTCAAGGGTGATAGAACCACCATAAGTGACATCTACACCATGAGAGCTTGATCCTGATGCAGTAATTGAGGCATTGGACATGCTTATTGAAGTGCCTGAGCCGGTTGCAAAAATACCATTCGCACCAAGAGCATTGGTAGTTACAGAACCACCTGTGATCGTTATAGTACTTGAAGTAGTTGCAAGAACACCGGCATTGATGCCGTATTGGCTGCTGTTATTGACATTTGATGCGTCGCCCGTTTTTGTCATCGTGCAGTTTGTCAGTGTAAGTTGACCTGAATTTAGAACATAGACTGCGGATTGATCGGTGAGAGTCGCGGCATAGGTTTGATTTGATTCACTGGCTGTACCTCCGTTGAGAGTAAAAACACCTGTTTGGGCATTTACGGTAAAATGAAAGCAAATAAACAATATGAAGAACAGGCCAACAGTCAAATGTTTCACAGCATCAACTATCAAAGCAGTTTTAATCAGATTGATCGTAATAATTTTTTCGTTTTTAGCTCTTTTCATCAGAAATAAGTGAATATTTTCAGGATTATTATTTAGAGAAACTCTTTATTATCCATCTAATGATAAGCTCATAAAGTGCTTTAATCGTTTCTAATGATTTTTTGGCACTTTAAGGGCTTTGTTAAAATAATAACCCTATTGATATTATTTGGTTGCCTGTAAAAAATCAAAAATATCTGGGTAGTGGAAAATCTTACCCGGTTTATAACTTAGTCAGTTCAGATGATAATAGGCTGCATTCAGGATAGTGGCAAAACTGACCCATAAAAAATAAGGGATGTTCAGGTAAGTGGCAATTGGTCTGATCTTATAGAATAGGAAGATCATAGCCAGAATGGCGATCCAAAGGATTATGATCTCTGCCAAAGCAAATCCTGGCCGCTTAAAATAAAAGAAAAGAAAACTCCACCCAAAGTTCAGGAATAACTGGAGAAGATAGATGACAATGGCCATTGTTCTAAAGTCGTCTGGCGGTTGTATCCATATAAGATAGAATGAAAATCCCATTAAGATATACAGAATTGTCCACACCGGACCAAATACCCAATTGGGAGGGCTTATCGATGGACGGTTCAATGATGCATACCATTCAGGTATAGCCTTGGCAGTGAACATGCCTGCAATTGCCCCGACTGCTAAAGGTAAGCCAAGAGCAATAAGAAATTTGACAATATTTATAGTTTTCATACAATCTTCAATTACACCTTGTAAATCAAGGCATTAATATTCATTCCTGCTCCGACTGAGGCGAAAGCAATGATGTCACCCTTGTTTATTTGATGTGGTTTCAGCTTGTCCTTAATAATGAGATCTAAAATAGTCGGTATAGTTGCAACAGATGAATTGCCCAACCATGAAATAGTCATCGGCATAATGTTTTCCGTCAAATCTGTATCATAAAGGTCAAAAAGTCTTTTTAATATCGCCTCATCCATTTTTTCATTGGCCTGATGGATCAGTACCTTCTTAATTTCGCTGAGATGAATATTGCTCATCTCAAGACAGTCCTTTATCGCCTGCGGTACTGTTTCAAGTGCATATTGATAAAGCCTCCTGCCATTCATTTTTAAAAAAAGTTCATTCTTATCGTCATCGGCAGGCTTATATGATTTACCCATGTACAACATTTTGGAATACACCAAGGTATCCGAACGGGTTTTATGTGCAAGAATTCCGGTTGGATAATCACTCTTTCGGGCTTCCAGTATAACAGCTCCTGCCCCATCAGAATACAACATGGTGTCCCGGTCATGCGGATCTGAGACTCTTGACAATATTTCCGCCCCGATAACCAGTATTTTGCTTGCATCTCCTGATTTAATGAAATAATCGGCATGGATCAGACCCTGTAACCAGCCCGGACAGCCAAAAGGCAGATCATATGCTATAGTATAAGGGTTCTTTATTTTAAGTTTATATTTCACCCGGGAGGCAATGCTGGGCACCATATCAAGCTGTTTGTTTCCCCTCCTTACATCCCCAAAATTATGAGCGACAATTATGTAGTCAAGCTCTTCTTTATCAATGTCCGCAGATTTAATGGCATCCATGGCAGCATACCAGGCAATATCAGAAGTCACCAGGTCGTCTGTAACATATCGTCTTTCTGAAATAGCGGAAATCTCCCGGAATTTATCAATAATTTCCTGATTTGAATTTTCGAGCTTCTTACCGCTTGTATCATAAAATTCATTGTTAAGAAAATCTTCGTTTTTGATGACTCTTGTTGGAATGTAACTTCCGGTCCCTGTAATCACACTATAAATAGTATCGCTCATATCTGTCGGTTGCATATTACATCTGATTCACAATGAACTGCTTTTCGGTCTATCCGGCACAAAATTAAATCAAATTCGATTTTTTTCCTAAATGGTATATTTCTCTTTAAGACAAAGAAATAAAGTCTGTTATACAAGATGGTAAAGCGTCGGTCTGTTGCGAAATATCAGAGCCATTTGGCCAGGAAGAATCCTGCAGTGCTCACAACACTGGAAAGTACCATTCCCCAAACCAGATCAATAATCGTGATGATCAGTGGCCAATGATTAATGGTGGCCAGGTTGGTAAGATCATACGTGGCATAGGTGATCAGGCCGAATAATGCTGCTCTGAGTATTGTGGTTTGAAGGTTATCCTCTTTCACTCCGGGGAGGACAACAAAGACCAGGATCCCAAGCATGAAGAGCAGGTAAAAAATAATGGCGGCAATCCAGTTAACACGCGGGGCCATCAGGTAACCAAGGTGCTTTTTATAGAACGAACTGGCAATCAGCCCCAGCCAGGTCATATCAAGAACAAAAAAAACAGCCAATGAGGCAAGATAAAGTTTCACATAATAGATCATGATTTCCCGGGTTTTAAATTTGAATAATAATAGGAGCTCTGATATATGACCTGCAAAATTACATCATTTCAGGTTTTTTCCTCTGGTGTATTTTTCACTGTCATACTTTATCTTGGAGTATATTTGCTCTTTTATAGACTGGCTAAAATAAAGAACAATAATGCATATTCCCGATGGTTATCTGAGCCCGCAAACATATATCCCGTTAGCGGGAGTCTTTGTCATAGCAGTAGCGGTCGCTGTCAAAAAGGTCAAAAATGAATTTTCTGCCAGGAACATTCCCTACCTGGGAATGGCCGCTGCGTTTTCTTTTATCATCATGATGTTTAATTTGCCTGTCCCTGGCGGCACGACAGGTCATGCAGTAGGCTCTGCCGTAATTGCTATCCTTTTTGGTCCATGGGCTGCAATGGTCGCTGTGTCGGTGGCGCTTATAATACAGGCGCTTGTTTTTGGGGATGGTGGCATTACAGCCATCGGTGCAAACTGTTTTAACATGGCAGTATTTATGCCTTTTGCAGCATATTATATTTTTAAATTACTCTGCAAGGATCCTGCAGGAAAAACAAGAGTGTTCATTGCTGCATTTATATCAGGATATTTTAGCCTGGTCTTAGCTGCTATTGTTGCAGCCATCGAATTAGGGATACAACCTGTGATTGCTTCTACTGCAGATGGAAAAGCCCTGTACTGTCCATACAACCTCAGTATTACAATTCCTGCAATGGCAGCAGGACATTTTTTGCTTTTTGGAATTGCCGAGGGAATCATAACGGCTTTCGTTATCCGTTTCTTTTTAAGAAATGAACCTGTTTTGATTTATGCTTTTAGAAAAAAAGATAAAAATGAAACTGTCTGACCTTCAGAAAAAGATTCTTATCGTCTTGCTTGTGTTATGTATCCTCACCCCGGCAGGAATTCTGCTTCCTGTGTTTTTTAATGCCGGAACGGCTTGGGGAGAATGGTCAGCACAAACTGTAAAGGACCTGGTTGGTTATGTACCCAAAGGACTTGCTAAATACTCAGATGTCTGGAAAGCCCCCTTACCTGATTATACCCTTGGCAGTAAAGACGTTTCGATCATACGCCAGTCAGGATATTATTTTGTGTCTTGCCTGATAGGGGCCACGCTTACATTCATTATTATGTTGCTGATTTCCAAAATAATGATCCGGCATGGAGAATAACATTCCTTCATACTTACTCCAAAATGGAAATGAACAACATTCCGGGCCAAAAAGAAGCAGGCCCCGGCTTTCCTTTCTTAATAAGACCATTTTGGCTTCTGCAACTGCAATAAGATCTGTTTATCTCCAGGCGGAAAATGCTACAAAAGAAAGTCCGCTTCATAAGATCAACCCCCATATTAAGTTTCTTTCATTGGTATTTTTTGAAGTGGTGATAAGTATTGTCCATAATCCCGGAGTACAAATCCTGATAACAGCTATGATCCTGTTTTTATGCCTTATTTCGGGACTGCAGGTTTCCCGGGTGTATGGGAAGATATTTTTTCTTGCTTTTATCTTTGGTTTCCTGATATTAATCCCGGCATCTCTCAATGTAATATCGCCGGGCAGGATCATTTTCAGGCTTTTTGAATTTAATGCGCCTTGGCATTTCTGGATTTACAAAATTCCTAAGCGTATTGGTTTCACGTCAGAAGGAATAAGGATAGTTTTGCTGGTGTTCCTCAGGGTGTTCAATTCCATATCGTTTGCCATGTTCATTGTCTTTACCACATCCTTTCCCGCCTTAATTAAATCTTTTAGAACGTTTGGAATACCTGATACCTTCCTGATGATCATCTCTCTTGCATATAAATATATTTTCATTCTCTCCCGGACCCTTGAAGAATCATTCTTTGCTCTAAAATCCAGGCTTATAAGTAATGTTAACAACAACACCCTCAGGAAATTGGTAAGCGGGTTGGTATTTTCTATTTTCAAAAGATCTGTGAGGATCTATGAAAACACATATTATGCAATGCTCTCAAGAGGTTACAGGGGTGAAGTAATCCTTGATTCACAAGAAGATCTTGCATTTAAGGATTTCCTGTTTTTATTTATCCTCGTGGCACTTGGCATAGGATTCATTTTAGTTTAAAAGATCATGGACGATATTATTTCATTGAAGAATGTCTGTTATTCCTATTACGGGAAGATTCCTGCACTCACCAATATTAACCTTTCAATAAAGAAAGGTGACTTGTTTTCTATCATCGGGCAAAATGGAAGTGGCAAGTCGACTTTGCTCCATATCCTCAATGCACTGATTTTTCCTGATTCAGGTGAAGTATTGTTCAAAGGGAAACCTTTAAATGAAAAATCACTCAAGGATAAAGATTTCGCAATCTCTTTCCGGCAATATATGGGTTATATTTTTCAGAATCCTGATGTTCAGTTATTTTGTCCTACAGTGTATGATGAACTTCTTTTTGGTCCTTTGCAATTGAACTTTCCTCTTGATCTGGCCAGGGAGAGAGCCGATGAGACGTTATCATTTCTCGATATCAGCCACCTGAAAGAACGTCCGGTTTATATGCTTTCAGGAGGAGAGAAGAAGAAGGTCGCCATTGCGTCTGTCCTTACAGTAAATCCGGATATTTTCCTTATTGATGAGCCCCTGTCAAATCTTGATCCTAAAGCACAGACATTTATTACTGAACTCCTCATTCAGCTAAACACTGCAGGGAAGACAATCATTTTTACCACGCATGACCTTGACCTCATCGATCACCTGCAACCAAACGTTGCCGTTCTTTCAGAAGATCATACCATTCAAAAAACAGGCACTGCCTCTGATATCGTGAGTGATGAGGATTTCCTGATTGCCATGAATCTGGTTCATGAACATATTCACAAACATGGAGATGAAGTCCATAAACATTATCATTCACACTATGTCTTCCATAAGCATTGAAGTTATTTACCTGTTTATAGCATCCGGACTATTGAATTTTTAAATAAGTTTGATGACATTATTTTCTGAGGGGAGATTTCACTTTGAAAGGTATTGTATTATTTTTCTTGCTTTCCCTTCCGGGGATGATTTGCGCGCAAACACCAAGTCAGGTAATTCGCGGGAAAGTAATTGATGCAGAGGCAAAAATCGGGTTGCAGGGAGCCAATGTTATTGTATTGAATAGCAATCCTTTACTGGGTATCACCACGGGTATAGATGGTGCTTTCAGGATCCGGGATGTCCCTGTAGGGCGTCATTCGGTCAAGGTCACGTTTGTAGGTTATAAAACAGTTGTTATCCCTGAGATTCTTGTTTCTTCGGGTAAAGAAATGGTTATCACTGTCGAGCTCGAAGAGGTGGCAGTTACAGAAAAGGAATTTGAAGTAAAGGCGAGTGTCGACAAGGACAAACCCATTGACCGCATGGCATTGGTCGGTGCACGGTCTTTCAATACAGACGAAAGCCGGCGTTATGCAGGCTCTGTCGACGACCCTATGCGTGCCGTATCAAATCTCGCAGGTGTCGTCTCCAATGCCGGGGATAATTCAAACCAGATCATGATAAGGGGCAATTCGCCAAAAGGATTGCTCTGGTGTGTGGAAGGAGTGGATATCCCGAATCCAAATCATTTTGCATATGTGGGTACCTCCGGGGGAGGATTTACGATCTTCAGCAGCCTGGTGCTTTCAAACTCCGACTTTTATACTGCGGCATTTCCTGCACAATATAATAACGCTCTTTCAGGAGTTTTTGATATGCGGTTCAGGACCGGGAATAACGAAAAGTATGAAAATGCCGTTCAGCTGGGTATTCAGGGGATTGACGTGTCATCCGAAGGCCCCTTGAGTAAAAGCCATACCTCTTCCTATTTATTTAACTATCGCTATTCTATCTTATATTTCCTCCAATATATAGATCCCTGGCTGAAAAACTCCCTGCCAATCTTCCAGGACCTTTCCTTCAAGATCAATATTCCCACGCCGAAAGCCGGTACGTTTTCCCTGGTTGGTATCGGGGGGATCTCAAGTATAAAATCGACTCCTGAGAAAGATTCATCATCATGGGCAACAATTGACGATCGCTCGCAGTCTCTGCTAGGTAACAAGATGGGTGCAATTGCTCTTATCCATGAGATATATCTGTCAAAACAATCCTTTCTGCGTTCGTACATCTCCGCAACCTATAATGAAATTACCGATAATGAAAGCCTGATGACAAAAGGCTATGAACTCCGTCCTGAAGACAGCACCTCACAAAAGAATTTCCGGTTTACAGGATCGGTCACTTATAACCGGAAGTTCGGAACAAAGTTTACACTTCGCAGTGGGATAAAATATTCACAGCTATTTTATGATCTGGATGTAAAATCAACAGATCCGTTAACCGGGACCTATGGTTGGGTCGCCAGGGGAAGTGGTAATACCGGTCTTGTCCAGGCATATTGTGAGGCGAAGACCCTTATCGCACCCAATCTTGAAATGACTGAAGGCCTGAGCTTTACTGATTTCTTACTGAACCTGCATTATGCCATTGAACCCAGGATAGCCATCCGCTGGCAGATAGACCAGAAACATGCGCTGAGTGCCGGATTTGGAATGCATTCTCAGCTGGAAGATATTGGTGCCTACCTTACTGGTATTCCTGTGAATGAAACAACCAGCATACCAGTCAATAAATTTTTGGATCTCAACCGGGCGTTGCATTTTGTTTTAGGACATGATTTTCTGATCCGCCAGGATATGAGGCTGTTGACTGAGGTTTATTACCAGCATTTATATGATATACCGGTAAAGCCTGGCAGTTATTATTCAATGATTAACAGTTCAGGCGAATATTACAATGATACTTTGGTAAATAAAGGCTCCGGGTGGAATGCCGGAGTTGACTTTACCTTCGAGAAATTCCTGACCCATCAGTATTATTATCTCATTACGGTCTCGCTATTTGACTCCAGGTACAAAGGAGGTGATGGGGTCTGGCGAAATTCAGAGTTCAACACGAATTATGTGATCAATCTGTTGGGCGGAAAAGAATGGACTGTCCGGAAAAAGAATATTTTGGGACTGAACCTGAAGGGGAGCTTCACAGGAGGGGAATATTATGTGCCCATTGACTTGAAGAATTCAATTGCGCAACATACAGAGATACTGGATGAAACAGATGCTTATAAGCCCAGGTTACCTGCTTTCTTTTATCTCGACCTGACAATTACCTTCCGCACAAACCATAAGAAATATTCAGGTATCTGGGCTCTGCAGATCAGAAATCTGCTGAATCAGCATCCGGATGTAGGATATGTTTATGATGATTTTAAACATGCCATAGAACCTCAGTCATCTTTGGGAATTATCCCACTGATCAGTTATAAAGTCGAGTTTTGATTTTTCAATCAATTAATTATTCGTCATCTGCCAGTTCACACTTATAAACTGCTTCAGTTTACATATGTCTTCTTATCTGAAGGATTGGGTTTAAGCTGGTTATGAAAAAAATTATTTTTCAGGGAATCCATTCCCCCAAAAAGCTTATCCATATCCTGCATGTTTCTTTTGAAACGGTTTAAGAAAAAATCCTTCTTATAAAAATCATACCGGAGTAAAGAATCCTGGAAAAAGAGATCATTAAAGAAGGGTTCATTGGAAAAGAAATATTTTTGATTGAATTGTTCCTAGAAGCTTTTTAATAAACTGTCTCTGAGTATACTATCGTTGCCAATATGCGAATAATACGAGGAATAGGTAGAATCATATTTTATCAGGTTCCCATTCTTGTTATATTCTTTATTGACTTTGATATTGGTAGTGGGCGCATTTTTCTTTTCTGAATTTTTGTCCTCTTTTTTTTCATATTGTCCATTGCAGCTAAATAAAATGATAATGAATGCAATGGACATTATTATTAATTTTTTCATGGCTTTCAGTAATTATGGTCAGATAAAAACAAGTTTAAGTTTAAATTGAAAAACGAAGATTGATTTATTTTATATAGAATCTCACCTCGTTTCAAAATTAACAGGAGAAAGAGATTGCCCCGGATCATTGAGGCAATCTCTGGTCCTGCATTCTTTAAGTGATTGCAATTTGTTTTACTGGCTTTGTCTTAGCTTCCTCGATCTTGGGAATCGTCACTCTCAGTATACCGTTCTCATATTTTGCCCCGATCTTTTCGTTATTAACGATATTAGGCAGGGTAAATGTACGGCTGAAAGACTGGTAGCTAAACTCCCGTTTTGTAAATCGCTCGCCATCTTTAGTCTCATTTTCAACTTTCTTCTCAGACGAGATGGTTAGCTCATTATTATCCAGCTCAATTCTAAAATCTTTCTTGGAGAAGCCGGGAGCAGCCAGTTCAACCTGGAATCCATCTGCATCTTCCTTAATGTTCACGGAAGGCAACGTTGTATTTGTCTCTGAAAAGTTCCGGTTCGACCAATCAAATAAATCACCTTCAAAAAAACGGTCGAATAATGTCGGAATCTGATTCTGGAATTTTACTATTGACATAATTTATTCCTCCATTTTTTAGGTTAGACATTTATTTAACTCATTGGATAGTAGTAGCTCATCAAAATAAATGCCATTCGAAAAAAATGTCATTTTGACATAGATCTTCTTAAAACATTTTGTAAAATAATTCGTTCCTTATTGTATATTTACACAGTTAAAATTGTAATTGTATATTTCTTAATTCAAATAAAAAGAAATGGCAGCACTAACCCAGGAAATGAAAGACATGATTGCAACTCAGCAATGTTTTGTTGGAACGGTCAACGCAGACGGAACGCCAAATGTGGCGCCAAAAAGATCAACCCGCGTGTTATCTGATGATTCTTTGATATTTACTGAAGGAACGGGCGGCGCAACTTATGAAAATATCAGACGGGGCTCAAAAGTCTCTGTTTCTGTCGTCAATCGTGAGGTACTGAATGGATATCGGTTTATTGGAAAAGCGATAATGATGGATAGCGGGGATTTATATGACCAGGCGGCTGCAATGGCTGCTAAAATGGGGATGCCTGAACCCTATGCAGTCGTAAAAATTCAAATAGAAGAGATCCATTCCCTTAAACCAGGTCCCACTGCCGGTAAAAAAATTGTGGGATAAGAAAGAGGTGACAGATCCGTCCTTTCGTCGGGTATTCGATTAAGGCTCGATTAATCTTCGATCGGACTTCTACCTACCAATATTCACTCAAAACCCGACCCAAGACCAAATTTCTGACCAATTAAAGTAAAAAAATGAAAGATTACCGGCTGATTTCCGGCGAAAAAAACGGGCTTGGCTATACCGCCCCCATGCCTGCTTTACATATATAACAGAAAACTTCATATTTTACTCTCTCTACTTAACACTTAACACTAGATTATGTGCTATCGATTACCTGTACTCCCTGCCGAACTTCTTCAGTCAATACAACTGCACGTGCCGCAGCAAGACCTCTGTTCTTAATAAGATTCTTACTCCTGAAAGAAATATTGAATAAGTCTCTCTTAAGAGCTTCATAACCACTGGTATCGATCTTTTCCCTCTTTGACTGCAACATAAAATCACTGATGGCAAGATTCCAGGCATTCTGCATGCCCTTTACCTTCTTTTGGTATTTAGCCTTCAATTCAGGATTTGCCAACACCTTCTTTGCATAATCCGTAGCATCCTTGAACCGCACCTGGTTGGCCAATTGCTTTTCACTCTTTACTATATGCGAGTAATCCGGATACCTTGATTTTATCGTATGGCCTCTCACAACCCGGTAGATCCACTTATCAAACCTTCCATGTTGGTTGCTGAATAAAACGTCATCATCTACGATGGCCATAACTTATATTTTAAGAAATAAAATACAAATTTACGAAAATAGATCCCCAAAAGCAAATATATCTTCTGTCTATTTATTGACATAACATTTTATAAAAAAGGTCGTTTTGTTCGGACTTTTACCCTAACATTTGTAAATTGTTAATAACTCACCCAAAAATCTTTCACATTTGAAAAGATTTTCTGATAAAATTTCGCCTGAAACCCTGAAACACTGAAACGCCCCACGGCCAACCGTCACGCGTCATCTTTTTTAAGTCACCAATAGCCGCATAAGCTGCCTTGACCAGCGCGGGCGAATGACTATAATCTTCTCAGCTCATTTATCACTTCATCCGGAGATTCTTCCTGAGGGTAATGACCTGCTTCAGGCAGTTTAATGACTGTTGCACCATGCCAATGCTCAATCCAGTAATCCAATTCCTTTTCCCGGAATGCAATGTCTTTCATTCCCCAGATAAATGTAGTAGGAATAGCATTTATCTTTTCCCTCTGTTGCCAAAGGCTGTCCAGCCACTTACTCGACCCTATGATCTGCCTTGGGAAAGTGTAACAGCCTTTTCTGTCTTTTTTTGTTTCCAGGTGTTTGTAATAGTGTTTGTGAATTTCTTTTGTTAGCTTTTTCTTATCCCCTACTGCTTGTTTTACTACGACTTTACCAAAAATGTTGAAGTTTTTTATCAACCATTTACCAACCGTCCCACCCATCATATTGCTGAATGTCTGAAAATGACGTTCATTTTCAACAGACCATAGCCATGAATTGAAGATGATCAGCTTCTTTATTTTCCCGGGGTGTTTAATGGCATAGGATAGTCCGATTGGTCCTCCCCAGTCATTGACAATCATCGTAATGTCATCCAGATTTAAATTGTCCATAAATTGTTCAAAATTTTGAGCCTGACTGGCAGGCATATAGTCAAAATCCTGGGGCTTGTCGGAAAGACCAAAACCGATATGGTCAGGTGCAATGCAACGATTGGTTTTTGACATTTCAGAAATGATTTTTCTGAATTCAAAGCTCCATCCGGGGTTCCCATGAACCATTACGATTGGCTTTCCCTGTCCTTCATCTGCATAGTGCATTTTACCTATCGGTAAACTAAAATAATGGCTCTTAAAAGGATATTCTTTTCTGTTCAGCCATTTGGGATAGATTGTCTCTTGTCCTGATTCTTGTATCATATTTGAAATTTATAAGATGAATGAAAATGTTTATTTATAACACCCATGGAAATAAGTCATTGCAAATATCAATAATTATTATAACCTTCATACAATAATATTGGCATTAAATTATTGGTTTGTTTATTTTTGTCGGCAAATGCCGCAAAATTATCAGATGTCGGTTTGTTAAAGTTAAAGATCACACTATGAAAGCAGGAAATTTACTTTTTGGAACATTTCTTTATCTGGGGCTGCTCAATTATTCAGTGACAATTGCCCAATCGACAGTCTATGTCAAACAGATCATCACTGCGAATTCAGGGAAATTTGAAACTGAACCCCCTTTCTCAGATTACGTGACTCTTCAAACTTACAATCCTCAGACCAGGAACGTAGATGTATTTAATACGATCTATACTCAGTCTGCCCAGTCAATGGTCATTTTCAATCACATGATTTATATAGCAGCACAGGATTCTATCGTCAAATACGATCTGAATGCCATGCAAAGAAAAGTTGCGATTGCAGATTCTGGCTTAAATCAAATGGCTGTTTTTAATGGTAAACTGATCGTTTCCAAGCAATATCCTCTTACAAAATATTTTGTTGAAGTTCTGGATACTGCCACACTTGGTGAAGTAGCAGAGATCTCGGGAATTACTGGTGATTGTGGTGGTATAACTTCTGCTAATGATACTCTTTATGTTGCTGTTGACAGTGGGTACCAGGGAAAAGTCGGAAAACTTGCAATCATTGACCCATCAACATGGACACTAATTACAGAGGTCAACCTTGGATCTGCTGCAGTCGGGATTTTCGATCTGTATAACTACAAAGGGAAAATAATCTCAGTGAACGCGACACCTTTTACCGTTGTGGATATAGGAAGTATAACTGTCTATGATCCCTTAACCCGCAAATTTCTGAATATTATACTTAGACATACTGTCGGTAGCTCTGAAGGCCCTGGTAGTGCCGGTATTAAAGATAGTCTCCTCTTTCTCGATTTGGATTATGGGATCGGAACGTTCAATCTGAATAAACTTGCAATACAAGATTCCGTGATCATTCACAATCCGGGAACATCAGAATACATTATATCCGCAGCAGTGGATACCATCAATGATCGGATTTATACGGACATCGGAGATTATGCAACAGCCGGATATTGCCTTGTCACTGACCTGAAGGGTGATTCGCTGACTTCTTATTCCACCGGTATTTCTTCAAATTTTATCGTAGTGGATTACCGTACTTATCCTTCAGGTATATTTAACCATTCTCTGGAATCAACAGCTGTCACCCTGTTTCCGAATCCTGTTTCAGACAGGCTCAACATATCTGTCCATGAACAACTTGACATTAACACACTAATGGTCACAGATCTCACCGGAAAAGTATTGCTCATGCAGACATCGGAGTCCCCCCTTGCAACGAATTTTAGTATTTCATGCAGGAATCTTCCTTCCGGGATGTATTACCTTATATTGGAGACTTCAGAAGGAAAGTTAGTTAGTACTTTTGTGAAACAATAACAGGAGATGCCCGTTACTCCTTAAGCTCCTTCTCAAATAAGTCGCGATCCTTCTGCGATAAATAAGGGCAATCAAGCATGGCTTTCCTTAATTCGCGGTTGAAATTCTTATTGAACTTCGGATCTTTGGTCTTATCCCCGTATTTATCGCCGAATTCCTTGTAAACGATCGTCATCTCGATCTCCAGCTGGTGGGCTTCCATATGAAGCTTTTTCAGGGTGACGGAATCTTCCGGGTCGGCATTCCGGATCTTGTTCATGATCGCAATGTTCCTGCACATTGCATCACCTACCTTGGCAGCCTCGTCTTTCATTTCACGGTTCCCGCAACCGGAAAAAAGCAATACAACACCAGGGATTATCAGGAAAATAAAGTTTTTTAATTTCATAAAATTTACAATGTTTTTAGAATAGTAACATGGAAAGGGAGGATTTTATCTTCATTGTCAATTGTCAATTATTAATATTTGTCAGCTTGATATTTAGTTCATTAAGTTGTTCCTCGCTGATAGTTGAAGGTGTGTCAATCATTACGTCCCTTCCTGAATTGTTCTTCGGGAATGCCATGAAATCGCGTATGGATTCTCCTCCTCCGAAAATAGTGCACCAGCGGTCGAAACCGAAGGCAATGCCGCCATGTGGAGGAGCTCCATATTCAAATGCATTCATCAGGAACCCGAACTGTTCCTGGGCCAGCTCATCGGTGAAACCCAGCACCCTGAACATTTTCTTTTGAAGGTCACGGTTGTGGATACGTATGGACCCGCCACCGATCTCAACGCCATTGATGACCAGGTCATAAGCATTGGCCCTTACAGCTCCCGGATCATTGTCTAACAAGTCAATATCCTGTGGTACCGGGGAAGTGAAAGGGTGATGCTTAGCATAGAACCGTTTTGAACCTTCATCCCATTCGAGCAAGGGAAAATTGACGACCCAGAGGGGCTTGAAAACTGCAGGGTCTATCAGGCCCAGTCGTTTTCCCATTTCCAGTCTTAGTGTGCCAAGGGCAGTCTGTGTTTTTTCTGCATTCCCGGCCATGATCAGAATCAGGTCACCGGGACCGGCAGAAAATTGACCGGCAATAGCACCCAGATCATCCTGGGTATAAAATTTATCGATTGAAGATTTAAGCTTGCCATCCGTTCCATAACGGATAGTTACCAATCCTGAAGCACCGACCTGGGGACGTTTCACCCATTCTGTCAGCTCATCAAGCTGCTTGCGTGAATATTCAGAGCATCCTGTTGCATTGATTCCGGCTACCAACTCTGCTTCATCAAAAACCTTAAAGCCTTTGCCTTTTATTGTGTCCAGTTCAACAAGTTTCATCCCGAAACGGATATCTGGTTTGTCACTTCCATATTCGCGCATGGCTGAATCATATTCAATTCTGGGGAAATCGCCGGGATCCAGTCCTTTTACTTCATGGAACAGGTATTTCGCAAGTCCTTCAAATGTGTCAAGGATATCTTCCCTGGTCACAAATGACATTTCACAATCGATCTGTGAAAATTCAGGCTGGCGGTCGGCACGCAGATCTTCATCGCGGAAGCATTTCACAATCTGGAAATACCGGTCAAAACCAGCAATCATCAACAATTGTTTAAATGTCTGTGGCGATTGGGGAAGCGCATAAAATTGTCCCGGGTTCATCCTCGATGGAACTACAAAATCACGGGCTCCCTCTGGCGTGGATTTTATAAGAACCGGGGTTTCTATTTCGATAAATCCTTGCTCATTCATGTAGTTCCGCGTCAGGATGGCCATGCGGTGACGCAGTTCAAGGTTCTTTTTTACCACATTGCGGCGGAGATCAAGGTAACGGTATTTCATTCTGAGTTCTTCACCCCCATCGGTATTATCTTCTATGGTGAAAGGTGGTATTTTCGATGTATTCAGTATATCCAGGGAATCGACAAGTATCTCTATGTCCCCGGTAGGTATCTTTGCATTCTTATTGGACCGTTCTGCAACTTTTCCCTTTGCAGAGATCACAAATTCACGGCCTAGGTCTTTCACTTTTGCAAACAAGTCGGGTTCAGTCTGTAAATTAAAAACGAGTTGGGTGATCCCATAGCGGTCTCGAAGATCGATAAATGTCATCCCTCCCATTTCGCGGATCCGCTGGATCCAGCCGCAAAGTGTCACGGTCTGACTGATGAACTGCATGTTCAGCTCCCCGCATGTATGTGTTCTAAGCATATGAATTCATCTTAAAAGAAGACAAAAATAACAAAAAGCTACTAGATACTCTCCTCCCCTCAAGCATCCGGTACCAGCATCCGGCATCTGGAAACTAACGCCCTATAGTCACATGCAGACCTTCAGAGTGTGCCCCAAACTCAGGAGCATACATGCACTGCACCGTAGTGATCCCATTCGAGAACTCACCTGCCGCATTCACCACAAGCGGGTACTCGAACACCCAGGTTCCTTTTGGAAGATAATCAAAGAAAAAATTCGTCGCCACATCGGTCGTGGACTGGTAATAACCCAATCCACCCTGGTAGCGGTAACCCGACATCTGTTCAGAGGTCAGGGGTTCAAAGGCAGCTGCCCGCATATCTTTCATGTGAACGAATTCGAGATTACGGTCCACAGAAAGGATGATCCTGACGATTATTTTATCTCCGACTTTAAGACTTTCCCCTGAAGGTTGCTGTTTTTTTATTGTTTCTGGCTCAGCATCCGTAATTGGCTGCAACACTTTTCCAGTGGGTGTCACCCGTTCAATGAATAATTTCTTTTCCAGTTTTAGCGGCGTCTGGTGCGGCGTGATCTTGTCAAGATCTTCAAAATATTGCCAGTAAAGTGCTCCCCAGGCAACTCCTTCACTTGATTTTATAACCTTGACATTCCCCATCTCAGGAGATATTTCCCCGCCGCTGCGATAGATCTGGAAATAACCTGTCCCTGCCTCTACCTTAATATCCTTCAATTTCATCGGGTCAATCGTTTCTGTTCCCAGCCTGATCTTCACTTCAGGTTGTACTGAAAGAAGATCGGTTCCGCGGAGGAGCAATGCATAACAGGCTTCAGCAGTAGCGCGTCCTGTTTTCCAGTCCTGGGTTTGTTTTTGTTTAAGGAGCCATACTTTCATATCATCAACAGGCTTCGGATTGGCATCAATCTCTTCAAAGGCCTCGATCAGCATTGCTTGGCTCTCTATTGGCACCTGGTACCATTCATAGCCGCTCTGCATCGCCCAGTACATCCCCATTTCCGGCGAATGAAGCGCTTTCTCTGAAAGCGACTTCAGGATGGCGGCAGGAACAGTCTTGTTACCCAACCGGTTCAGAGCAAGAGCGATCATACCCTGGAAATAAAGATCATTCTGCAGCCAGTATTTCTCTGCCTGCTGGCTGAAATATTGAAAAGCGGTTTTCATTTCACCAGTAGCTTTCAGGGGAATATCGGAGAGATAATAACTCCGGGCATAGAGATACTGGATCTGTGTTGCGCTAATATGATTATCATCCATTTTGGCAGGATAATTTTTCCTGATCTCATCATAGTCTTTTACAAGTTCACCGTCAAGATAGGCTATAGCCCTGTTCAGCATATTCCAGGTATCCTTGTCATCATGGATATTTTTAATTCCAAGATGATCAAGATGTCCCAGGCCTGTAACGATATTCTGTGTGATGTAGCGGCTTTCCCGCATGCCATCAAACCAGGGCCATCCCCCCGATGACACTTGCATCTTTTGCAGGGTTTTAAGGTTTTGGTCAAGCTTTGTTTCCATGTTGTTCCTGTCGAAAAATAAAGCCAGTCTGTGTTTCCGTTGTGTTTCGTCCTGTGCTTCCATTACCCATGGGGTTTCCTGCAGTAATGCTGATTTCAACTGTTGGTTTTTCATCAGGTTTGATACGAGTGCATCATCTGAAAGGGTTTTCCAGCTCTCAAAAACCTGTTTTATTGACGGGTTTGAATTGGCAAGGAAAAAGGCAATGCTATTGGTATAAAAAGAACGAAAAATATTATCTGCATTCGGATATTGCGGATCATCCATTGTCGGCAACGCCTGTATTGCATACCATACCGGGTTGGATGCAAATTCAAGGGTGAGTTTATAATTCTTCAGAGTCTTGTCTGCAGAAGAATTCAACAGTTTATCAAATTTGAAATCAAAGGAACCTTTATCCTTTACAGGAAGCGTCAATGATTCAGTCACAAGTATCCGGTTTGTCAGGACCGGGATGGCTTTTTCTTCTCCGTCGCTGAAATTGCCGGCACAGGCCGTAATGCGGTACTGGAGTAAAGAAAGGGATGGATCTTCTGGTATGGCTAACTTCCATTGGAATGCCAGGCTCTGACCTGTGGACAGGCTGAATGACTGGGTCTTATTGCCTGAAATCACTATATTAACCACCTTTTGTGTCAGGGCATCCGACATCTCCAGAACTACGTCACCATTCAATGCACGCTCGCTGAGATTGGACACTTTTGCACTGAAGACAAGAGTATCGCCCTGGCGGACAAACCGCGGTGCATTTGGAAACACCATCAGGTCTTTATGGGTGATGATCTCTTTTTCTGTCAGGCCATAATCGAGCTGTTTCGTATAGGCAAATCCAAAGATCTTCCATCTGGTAAGAGATTCAGGCATGGTAAATTTCATATCGAGGTTTCCAGCTGAATCGGTCACTAGCGAAGGAAAGAAGAAGGCAGTTTCACGGAAATCCCTTCGGATCTGCACTTCCGTTTGTGTTTTAATCTTTGGTACAACTTTTTTATTCTCAGGCGTTTTCCCGTCAAGGGATGGAGGGAGGCTAGCATGGTTAGCTGTATCTTCTTGTATTGTTCCTTCAGAAACCTGGTTCCCGACAACCATGGGTGCAGCGATGTTTATGGATCTTCCCATATTCAATCCCATACCAAAATGTCCTCTGCTCAAGCCGAATCCAAACCAGTTCAGCTCTTCATAAGAAGGTGAGAAATATTCCCCGGTGGTATAATGCAGCGGGGTGTATGATCCTGATGAGGTCATGAATCCGCCACCTGCTTCCCAGGCTAGTGATGAATAATATTCCTGCAAAACAGAGAATGACCATTTGTTGGGGGCAAACGCATCCAGGGAGGCATCATACATGGCTGTCAGGTATTCAGCGCTGACCCCTTTTTTAGCTGCATCACAGATCCTGATTTTCCATTCTTCATTCTGACCGGGATAGAGTTTATCACGGAAAGTTTCAAATTTAATGTCTAATTTCTTATTGGCAAAGGGAACATGCACCAGCTCATTATGCTGGAAAGACCTGTTATACTTGATAAATATGAAATTTACGGAAAAATTGCCACGGAATTTTTCCTGTATAGGGATCTCTATAAGTTTTTGGTCGTTGCTCAGGTTCATCCATTGCCTTGAATAAAGCGTATCATGAACCCTGATCTCGTACAGGACTTTAACATTTTCAGCCTTTGTGCCGATCAGGAATTTGGCTTTCTCCCCTGGTTCGCCTTTTGTCTTTATAGGAACAAACCAGTCGATCTCCTGCACTGGAGCACTGGCAGCTGAAGGCTCATAAATCACAAATGGGATCTTTTTTTCGACCACTTCACCAAAAGGATCTTTTGCTGTCAAAGTGAGCAGGTAATTCCCTTGTTGTAAAACTGCTCCATTAGCCGTTACCCACTTCCCATCAGCAAGGCGTGTGGCGATCTGTGAAAACCTGAAAATGGAATCTGTAGCTGTGTTGATCTCTTCTTTCAGGATCTCCTGCTCAACTGGCCAGTTGGTCACAATATTTTCATCTGAATAAATATCATTGGGGAAATCTGAATGAAATTCCTTCTCGGTCATGCCCATGAGATCAGGTTTTTCCCATGCGCGCTTCCTGAAAAGCCGGTCGGGTTGCTGTAGTTGTTGAATGTTCAGGGTGATGGCTGTGGGTGTAGTCCGTCCATTCAGGTTGGTCGCGTTCAGATGAAACAATGTATCCCTGGCAGGATCGAGATTTTCAGGAATGTCCATCCCCAGCAAAAGAGAAACGTAACCGGCTGAGATACTTTGATTGGATGATTGGGTCTCCCTGTTGATATCGGTCACATCAGCATAGATCACATAGTCGAAAACCGGTTTTGATGTTCTCTCAATGGATAGGTCAGGAATGGCTTTAAACTTGATTTTAAAGCTGCCGTCATTTTCTGTTTTTATGATGCCCTGTGTAATTTCTGCTTCCGGGACAGAAGGCAGGGGAAGCCATCCTCCTCTTTCCCATAAAGGAAACCTTGCCGAACGCACTACCCTGTATTTTACATCAGCGCTGCTGATATCATTTCCTGCATATGCCAGTGCTTTTCCTGTAACCGTCACGCTGTCGTTGAGCCGGTAATTTCCTTCAACAGGATTGAAGGTGACCTCAAAAGTTGGTCTTTTATACTCTTCTACAGAAATTACAGCTGTTCCTGAGCCATTTGAAAGGGTCATAGTTCCCGGAAGCAACCCCTGCGGGATCACAAATGACCCGTTGAATGAACCGAAATCATTGGAGGTGAAAGTCTGGGTGGCAACCTTTTGGTTGTTTGCATCGGTAAGGTTAATGGTGGTTTGAACCCCGGGTTTTATGTTGTGTATATCACCTTTAACTTCAAGAATGACTCCTTTGAAATAAACCGTCTGTCCTGGCCGGTAAATGCCCCGGTCGGTGAAAAAGTACGTTTTCAGAACTGTTTTTTCATTGGGTTCATTAACTGGATACCGATAATAATTTCCTGTCACGAAGAGGTCGTCATTCATCTTCAGCCGCAGGTAGACATTATTTGAAGAAAGGTTCTTCAGGACAGCCGGCAGGGAAAAATGTCCGTTATCATCTGTCACATATTCCCCGGTCTTTTGATTTTCATTTTTTCGTGTGGTGTAATTGTAGACAACGTGAAATGCTTCTGCAATGACTCCTTTCAGAGGAACCCCTGTTTCCCTGTCAAGGATATAGAATTCCTCTTCACTTTTTTCATTCCGCTGGCTGATGAAACTGATCCGGGTGGAATAAAATGGAGCCCAGGTAATTACCTGGTTTATGTCTTTAAAATCAGGGTCTGAAGATGCGATAAGAATGTAAAAGCCGACCGGCAACTCCGGAATGCGGATCTCCATCCTGTGCGATTGGTAATCCCCGTCGTTGGGCAGTTGAAGTGACCAGTTCTCCTGAAAAGTCAGGCTGGTATAGTATGATACCATTTCTTCCCTTGAACGGTTCATGGATTTCTCCCGGTTAACATCAGGATCGGATTTTGCAACCCGGAAATACAATGTTTTCAGGTTCCTGAATTCAATCATGCCCAGGGATGGCTTTTGGGGAATGACAGCTTGTTCAGTTTCAACTTGCAACGAGGGTTTTTCAATGTCGGTGGCCAGCAACCTGCAATTCCCGGCCCCTGCGCTCTCAGGGAACCGTTTTATTGCCAGATTGCAATAATTAATAGCTTTCTTTAACTCCCATTTATATTTTTGTGATTCGGCAGGATTGTATTGTGAGCCCTGCTCTTTGAGGAAAACAGCAATAGCGTAAGTTATATCTGTACAATAAGGTGAAGAAAGACTGGTTTGCTCCAGCTTTTCCAAGGCATTCAGGTACAGGGTGTCTTTCCCGCTGATGAATGAGTTATCCTTAAGGAATTCAAAGCGCAGGATTTCTTCATTGATCAATGCACGGGGGTCTTTGTCGGCGCTGTGAAAGCCTGCAAGGTCCTGGTAGATCTTTAGCGAATAGGCAATAAATGAGGAGGAATCTGAAGGTAATTCCAGCTTCAGGACTGCAAAATCTTTTGCCTGTCCGAAATAAGAAGGCTGGTCAAGGGAAAAGGGCTCGGCAGTAGCCTTGTCGGGACTTTCATTTCCGGAGAAATAATCCAGTGCACGCCAGCATAAAAAATCATATAGCGTTGGCCGGTAAGTGTTCTTTTTTTTCTCTGCCTGTTTTGAAGGTTGCTTTACTTGTGATCCTTGTTTTACCAGGATATCATCAAAATCTCCAATCGGTAAGGACTGTAACAGGGCTGGATCCTGAATTGAGAGGAGCCAGGTTTTCACAGTTTTACGGGTCAGGGTTTTCAGGTCCCAGGTCTGTATGCTGTCTGAAGTATTATTCAGTAGCTCTGTACGGTTGCTGAACAGATAACGGTTATTCTGGTAATAGGATTTATAAAGTTCACCCAGGATGGAATACAATAGTTGTCTGGCGGGTTCCCAGGAACCTTTGATCTCGGCACTTACTTCCCTGATGGATGCGGGCAATGGATCTTCCCTGTAATCTGCTTTTAGTTTCAACTTGTAAATGACAGCTTTGATATATTGAGGATCATTCTTTTCTTTTTTTGCCTGGTCATATATCTTTTCCACGATCACGAGGGCGGATTTCGGAAGGCCAAGGTCTGACAGGGAGTCGACTTTTTTCCACTGATCATTATAATTGACTGACTGTTTAACGGGAAAGGCAGTTCGCTGGGGAACTCGGTCAGATGCATAAAGCGCACTGTAACCCAATAAAAGTATAAACCCTAAGATGAAAGGTTTTGCTTTCATAAAATGAGGTGTTTTATATGCAATTATAAGGAAAACGCCTGACTTTGGCAAAAGATTGTATTATTTTGGGGAACTGATCAAAGCAGTAACCGGGTTCGCTAACCCCTTGTATTCAACCAACTCAAGCTTCACCGACCCAATAATAACAGCCGATTTTGCAAGTATCGGGATCCGGTTCTCATCATCAGTCACCCAGACATCCATCGGGTAAGGCTGGCTGAATACATTCCCTGTCGCTACCATCGGTTTAAATCTGAGGCAACGGAATGTACCAAGGTCTGTCTCGACCACTTCACGACCAACAAATTCGATGTGCGATATATATATTGAATCATCGAGGTAGAAATCTACCGGGATACAATCCCCGACTTTGAAATTGGAAATATCAAGTGTGCGGCAATAATAAAAGGCTGAAAGAATATCATGAGTGCCGGATTTCATTGTTTTGTTGACCTTAAGACTTGAATAGTTTCCCGAATATTGGTTAAACCGTACTTCATCATTTACTGTATAACTCCCTTCATGGGTATTTCTGATAAAAGACCAGGGAACAAGATATTCTTCATCCATATAGGACTCGAAATGGTCGTTGACCTTAAAAAACAGATTAAACGCACCCTTGGATTTCCCTTCGCCAATAATATGAAAAGTACTTCGTCCTTCGATTTTTTTATCCTCGAATTTTATTTCCAGCGTTGCCGTGCCTGCCGTGACTTTCCCCGTTATAAAAGAGTCATAATAAGCTTTGAACCTCAACTTTTCCCCTCGAATGAAGGAGCCGTTATGAACCGGGACTAATGACTGGGCAGGAAGGTCGAAAGATGATAATTGAAAAATAATAAATTCAAAGATCAAAAACCGGGAAAGAGGCTTCATTTCAAACCACTATGTTGATTATTTTTTTTGGTACCACAATAATCTTCTTCGCAGCCTTACCCTGGAGCCATTTTTCAGTTTCCGGTGCTTTCAGCACATACTCTTCGATTTCAGGAACTGTGAGGTTTAGCGAAAGTTCAAGTTGGAACCGCATCTTACCATTGAACGACACAGGATAATGAAAAGTATCCTCAACAATATATTCCTCCCTGAAAATAGGGAAAGAAGAATAAGTTATGGTTTCTGAATGTCCAAGGTTTTCCCACAGCTCCTCAGCCATGTGGGGAGCATAGGGTGCAATGAGGATTACCAGCGGTTCGAGAATTACCCGTTTATTACATTTCAGTTCGGAAAGTTCATTCACACAAATCATGAAGTTCGAAACAGCCGTATTGAATGAAAACCTTTCGATATCATCCCCGGTTTTCTTAATGGTCCTATGCAGGATCTTCAGCTCTTCTTTTGTTGGTTCTTCATCGGTCACAGAGAATTCATTCTCCCTGTCGTGGTATAATCTCCAGAATTTCCTGATAAACCTGAATACGCCTTCAATGCCATTGGTGTCCCAGGGCTTTGATTGTTCCAGCGGACCCAGGAACATCTCATAAAGCCTTAGGGTGTCTGCACCGTAATGGGTAATGAGATCATCGGGATTGATGACATTGTGAAGTGATTTTGACATCTTTTCCACTTCCCATCCGCAGATATATTTACCATCTTCAAGGATGAACTCAGCATTTGCAAGATCGGGCCGCCAGGTTTTGAATGCATCAAGGTCTAGCACATCATTTTCCACCATGTTCACATCCACATGCATTTCCGTTACTTCATAATCCTTCTTCAGATTATATGAAACAAAGGTGCTGGTGTTCTTAATCCTGTAAACAAGGTTTGACCGGCCCTGTATCATCCCCTGGTTGATGAGTCTCTTATAAGGTTCATCTTTACAGACCAGTCCGATATCCCAGAGGAATTTATTCCAAAATCGTGAATAGACTAAGTGGCCGGTGGCATGTTCGGCGCCACCGAGGTAAAGATCCACATCCTGCCAGTATTGGTTGGCTTCTTTTGAAAAGTATTCGTGTTCATTCTGCGGGTCCAGGTAACGTAAGTAATACCCGCTCGATCCTGCAAAGCCCGGCATGGTTGAAGTCTCGTATGGATATCCCTCTTTTGTTTTCCAGTTTTTAGCACGGGCTAATGGCGGCTCACCGGTTTCTGTTGGTAGGTATTTATCCACTTCCGGCAGTACCAGTGGCAGTTCAGATTCATCCAGTACATATGCAATGCCGTCTTTGTAATAAACCGGGAAAGGTTCACCCCAGTAACGCTGGCGACTGAATATGGCATCACGGAGACGGAAATTTACAGTGCCTTTGCCGATCTTCAGTTCTTCTACTTTGCTGATAACCGCAGAGATTGCTTCTTTTACCTTCATGCCATTAATGAATTCAGAATTGATCAGTATTCCGTCCTTGGCATCATATGAGCTTTCTGAAATATCCCCTCCCGAAACTACTTCAGTGATGGGCAGGTTGAAGTGTTTTGCAAAATCGTAATCCCTGCTGTCGTGGGCCGGAACAGCCATGATAGCGCCTGTGCCATAACCGGCCAGTACATAATCGGCCACCCAGACCGGGATCTTTTTCCCGTTCAGGGGATTCAAACAGTAAGCACCTGTAAACTCGCCGGTGATCTTTTTCACTTCCGACATCCTTTCCCGCTCTGAACGGTTCTTTGCCCAGTGAAGGTAATTCCTCACTGCCTCAGCCTGGCCCGGTGAAGCAATTGTTTCGGCAAGCTCATGCTCGGGAGCAATGACCATGAAGGTCGCTCCGAAAATGGTATCAGGCCGCGTCGTGAAGATATCCAGGCTGTAAGGTGTATCTTCTATAGGAAATGAGATCTCCGCTCCTTCCGAACGTCCTATCCAATTCTTTTGGATCTCTTTTATCGATTCCGGAAAGTCGATCAGGTCAAGTCCGTCAAGCAGGCGTTGCGCGTAAGCCGTGATTCGCAGGAACCACTGTCGCATGAGTTTGCGCTCGACGTGATGGCCTCCACGAACTGAAAAACCCTCTTTAACCTCATCATTTGCAAGAACAGTTCCCAGATCCGGACACCAGTTAACCATGGCATCACTCTGGTAAGCCAGCCGGTAATTCATCAGGATATCCCGCTGCAAATCCTCTTTGAAGGATTTCCATTGTGCAGCAGTAAACTTCCCATCCCAATTTTCAACAAGAAAAGGATACTTGGTTCGGATCTCTTTGTGCCAGTCGGCCGTCATGGCTGCACGAACCTGAGCATTCCCATCCGATTCAAAAACGCGAATGAGTTCAGCTATAGACACTGCTTTATTTGTCTCCAGGTTGTACCAGTGGTTAAAAAGCTGGATAAAGGTCCATTGTGTCCATTTGTAATACCCCGGATCACAGGTCTTGACTTCCCGGTCCCAGTCATATGAAAAGCCGATCTTGTCCATCTGTTCCCGGTAACGCTGAATATTCTTCTCAGTGGTAATGGATGGATGGGTGCCGGTCTGGATTGCATACTGCTCGGCCGGCAGGCCGAAAGCATCATATCCCATGGGATGCAGGACATTAAACCCTTTTAGCCGTTTGTACCTTGAATAAATATCCGAGGCAATATATCCCAATGGATGTCCTACATGCAGTCCTGCCCCTGAAGGATAAGGAAACATGTCGAGGACATAATATTTTGGTTTTGAAGCGTCGGTCTTTGCCCTGAATGTCTTATTCTTCATCCAGTATTCCTGCCATTTCTTTTCTATTTGCCCGAAGTTGTATTCCATATCAAGTCAGTGAATTGGCAAAATGGCGAGTCAATCAAACTTATAAGCCATTTCCAATTTTTCTGCGAAGTTAGGGAAAAGCGGGAAAATTTTGCTGGCAGAGGTATCCATATTTCATAACGGAAAAAACAAACAGGAATATACTGGATTATCAGCGGTTTAGAAAAAACTATTCCTGTCCCTTTTAATGGATATAGTAAACGTTTCTTGGATATTTGTTTAGTTTCGACAGGATGCCATTTGATAATTGATGGCATGAATAACTGCTACTCTTTTTTCTCTTTGCAGCGAGTCAGATGGAAAAGCAGGAATACTATTGCGAACATAAGGAAATTATACACAACTGCATAATAGGTGCCCCAATGAGCATGGAAAATCTTTCCGCCGAGAAGAAATGCCAGTATTGATAAAAACATCATCACAGCCCCAATTATGGTGAAGATCCAGGCAAGAATTTTATACAAATTTTTCATAGATTTGGTTTTAAAATTTAAGGACTTAAAATTAATCAATATTTATTATCATTTGAATCATCATTAATCTTTTCATTTCTGTGTATTGACTATTTTGAGAAATTGTGTTATTCTCCTTTTATTTGATTTCTTTCCCTTTACTTCTTCTTTATGTTTATTAAATTCTTATAAGCGATTTCGCGGTTTTTATAAGCTAAAGTAAAATTAGGATCGATTCCAAGCGCTTTGGTATAATCGTCTATTGCTTTGTCAAACTGCCCAAGATTCGCATATGCAAGACCACGATCGGAATATGCTTCTTTAAAATTTGGCTGGATTTCAAGTGCCCTGGAGAAATCAGTTATTGCATTTTCCATCTGTCCAAGGTTTGCATATTCAAGTCCCCGGTTGAAATATGCTTTTTCAAAATTTGGGTTGATCTGGATCGCCATGGAGAAATCGGAAAGAGCTTTCTCCGCCTGTCCAAGATTAGCATATGCAATACCGCGGTCGGAATATGTTCTTTCAAAATTCGAATTAATCCCGATTGCTTTGGAGTAATCAGATATTGCCTTATCCCATTGATTTAAAGTTTCATATATTTTACCGCGGTTATAGTACGCTTTTTCATAATTTGTGTCAATTTTGATTGTTTTGGTATAATCGTCTATTGCCTTGTTCCACTGTCCAAGATTTTGATATGCTACGCCACGATTGTAATAATCTTTTTCAGAATTCGGGTTAATCACGATTGCCTTAGTATAGTCGGCTATTGCCTTGTCCGGCTGTTTAAGGTTCACATATGCAAGACCTCGGTTGTAATATGCCGGTTCATAATTTGGATTAATCTTGATCGCTCTGGAGCAATCAGATATCGTTATGTCCCATTGTCCAAGTTCCGCATAGGCAACGCCTCTGTTAGTAACAGGCCGGGCCAGATTTG
>Ga0181533_1001371_pt1 | contig 31424 bp, 34 predicted proteins | sample PEATcosm2014_Bin_45_FD_119772 | JGI IMG/M metagenome (GOLD analysis project Ga0181533, IMG submission 119772) | Peatland microbial communities from MTU Mesocosm Facility, Houghton, MI, USA - PEATcosm2014_Bin11_60_metaG | ecosystem: Environmental > Terrestrial > Soil > Wetlands > Peat | place...
CAGCAAGCGCTTAAACGCCGAGGTTCGCCTCTGGCCACAACCCTGAGTCGGCTCGCAGCTCCGCCGGCCCGTGCTTGAACAAGAAAATGCTTGACACCGATCCTCAGATGTCTTCAGGGCTCGCTCGTATAAATGAGTGGATTGTTAACCCAGGCCGTTGGCCTGGGCTAGATTAGGTCGCCCCTTCGGGGCTCGAGCGAGTGAAGTGCGGACCTAATACTTGTAGCGGCGCTCTCCGAGCTCTTCCGACGACCGCGACAGAAATCAGCTAGCGCGGCGTGGGGCTCCGGCTTTAAGATCTGTGGCTATTCCTATGGTAAGAACTGCGGACCCCAACGACGGGGGTCCGCGCTACCAGTTCCGGTGGGGGGTGGACGTTGCCGGGATGCCGTAACAAGAGCAAGCCAAGGAGCAAAGCTATGAACACATATTTGACGAACTTCTGTCGGGGATGGTTGCTGCTCGCGCTCGTGGCGATGTGCGGCTGCAACCTGGGTGGCGATCGCGTGTCCACCAGCGAGGTGCGCAAGGAGTCGAAGACGGTGGCGCTCGGCGCTGCCCAGTCCGTGCGGGTGAGCCTGGACATGAAAGCCGGCGAGCTGAAAGTCACAGGCGGCGCCACGCAACTGCTGGATGCGGATTTCACTTACAACGTGCCGGAATGGAAGCCGGAAGTGAGATACGAGGTGAGCGGCGGCGTGGGGAACCTGGAGGTGGAGCAGCCGGGGTCAGGCTCCTCCACCGGCAATACCCGCAACGATTGGGACGTGCACTTGAACAAAAAGGCGCCGATGGAAATGACCGTGAACATGGGCGCCGGGCGCGCCACGCTGACGCTCGCCGGGCTGGCGCTGAGCCGGCTGGAAGTGAACATGGGCGCCGGGGAGGCTACGGTGGACCTGACGGGCGACTGGAAAAAGGATCTCTCCGCCCAAATCCACGGCGGCGTGGGCAGGGCGACGATCCGGCTGCCCACGGACGTGGGCGTCCATGTGGTCGCGCACGGGGGACTGGGGGCGATCAACGCGAGCGGATTCCAGAAGCAGGGCGATGCCTACGTCAACGACCTGTACGGCAAGTCGCCGGTCACGCTCCAAATCGAGGTCGAGGGGGGCGTGGGCGAAATCAACTTGGAGCTGGGCGGGGAGCCACCCGCGGCGTAAACACCGCCCGCCGGTGCTGTCCTAAATTCAGATGTGGCGCCGGCTTCCAGCCGGCATCGAGCCGCCAAAATGGCGGCGCTAAATTCAAATTAGGACAGCACCCGCATGCCCTCAGGCGGCGTTCGGCAGCGTTTCCGGAGTTTCTTCCGGCAGGATTTCAAACGTGGTCTCAAGTTTGGCGGTTTTGGAGATCATGGCGCCCACCGAGCAGTACTTGGTTTCCGAGAGGTGAATGGCGGCCCTCACCGCCTCCGGGTCGATTTGGCCGCGCAGCCGGTGTTTGATCTCCACGCGCGTAAAGTGAGAGGGCGGCTCGGGGTGCTGGTCGGCGCGCAGTTCGATTTCGTAACCGGTAACCTTTTGCCGCTTTTTGCGCAAAATGCTGATGACATCAAAAGCCGTGCAGCCGCCCAGCGCCAGCAGCGCAAACTCGATGGGCTTGGGCCCGCTGTGGCCGTCCGCGTCGTCCATCACAAACGCGTGGCCGGTGCCCGACTGGGCCACGAATTGGCGGCCCGTGCCTTTCACCGTGGTCAAACACAGTTTACCTTCAATCATGGCTCACCTCATTCCTCTCGGGCGCTGGACGCGCCGCCATCCCTCGCGATGATGGAAAGCCTGCGCGGTGGCGCGACGGCAAAAGCCATGGTCGGCTCGACGGCGCCCGCAAAGGCATTTCCCTCACCTCATGGAGATGAGTGCAATTTGCGGGGCGAAGTAACGGAAAAGTTTTGCGCGGGGGCAAAATACGACTTTATGACCGCGTTTTTCTGCGGTGTCCGCCCCGAATCGGCCCTATCTTCAGCTTTTGACTTGTGCCCCCTGAGATTCGGACATCTAGTCCTCCTCCGCTCTCCGGTTGCTGTTCTGTAATGCAGGCCCGTAACCTCTTGTTTCTAAAGCAATGATTTGTGGACGAATGGCTATTCGCCTTTAATCTTAGGCATTAGCCCTTTATCCACTATACTTCTCTCGCGGCTCGGTCGCGCTGCGCAAAGTAGCCGTTGCGAATTTGGGTTATACTGGCGCTGGTGTTGTCCGGCAGCATCGGATGGCTCGCCTTTCTGGCATCCGAAGAGGGCGGGTTTCAGAGCGTCCCGAAGGCGCCATGCAGGAAAGGACCCCCGCTTGGGAATCGAAATCATCGATATTCGCCGGTTTGAGCCCAAGGAATTCTCAAACCTTTTGGAAGCTGAGTCGCGCGCCTGGCACGACACGATGCGGTGGGACTTCGCCGCGTCGACCCGCGTCATCAACACCTGCTTGCGCGACAAGCGGCTTTCCGGATACGCCCTGGTGGGCGAAGGAGGGATTCGCGGCTACTGTTTTTTCTTCTACGATGGGGAGAAGGGAATTATCGGCGACCTCTTTGTGCATTCGGAACTGGCAGGCCTGGGGCACGAGCGCGAACTGCTGGAACACGCGCTGGAGACGCTCCTGGGGACGCCCGGCTTGCGCCGCATTGAAGCTCAGCTTCCGCACTACGAGCGCGAGGAACTGGAGTCCTGCTTCCTGTCCCGCCGGTTCCAGAGCTTTCTGCGCCGCTTCATGAGTCTCTCCCTGCAAGGCCGTGGGCGGGCGGCGGGAGTGGAACCCCGTTCCCAGCCCGCGGCGGAGAAACCTTGGGTGCGGGAAGGCATCGAACTGATTCCTTGGGAAAAGCGTTTCCATGACGACGCGGCGGAGTTGCTCTACCAATCCTACCGGCAGCACGTGGACGGGACGATCAACGATCAATACACGTCGGTGATGGGAGCAAACCGGCTGATTGAAAACATCTTCCACAATCAGGGGTGCGGCGATTTCCTGACGCCGGTGTCGCGCATGGCGGTGCATCGCCCCACTCAGCAGTTGGCGGGAATCCTCACGGTGACCGGGGTGCGGGCCCGCACCGCGCATATTCCGCAGGTGGGGGTGGGTCCGTCATTCCAGGGATTGGGGGTGGGCACGGCGCTGATGGAGGCGGCGTTTCAGGACCTCGCGCAGGAAGGCTTTGAGCAAGTCACGCTGACCGTAACGGATGCCAACGCCGGCGCGGTGCGGCTCTACCAGCGGCTGGGATTTGAAACCTTCAAAACTTTTGGCGCGTTCATCTACAAACTCGATGAAATCCTTTGAGGGCGTGTGGGGGCCTGGGGCCTACAGCGCTCACTTCCCCTTGGCTTTGAGCAAGTCCTTCAACTCGTCCATGAATTCGCGGACGTCTTTGAAATCCAAATAGACGGAGGCAAAGCGCACATAGGCAACTTTATCGAGCTTCTTAAGGCGGGCCATCACGAGCTCGCCTAGTTCGGTTGCCGGGCGTTCGCGGTCGGGCGATTCCGCCACGTGCGCTTCAATCTCGTTCACCAGCGTCTCCAGCTTGCCCATGGCTACGGGGCGCTTCTCGCAAGCCTTGAGCAAGCCCGCCAGCACTTTCTGCCGGTCGAACTTCTCGCGCCGGCCATCTTTCTTGACGACCATGTAGGGGATTTCGTCGATGCGTTCGTAAGTGGTGAAGCGCCGGCGGCATTTCTCGCATTGGCGGCGGCGGCGGATGGTGTCGCCGATCTTCGCCTCGCGGGAATCCACAACTTTGTCTTCGACGTGCCCGCAGAATGGACATCTCACGTTGGTGGTTCACCTCAGTAAGCGGATGATCGGGTGAAAAAAGGCATCGGGAGATCCGGTGATCGGGAGATCGGGTGATCGGGTGAACACGCAACGGCATGCGAAACTCGAATATCGAAAGTCGAAAATCGGACGAGCTTAGCCCCGAGTTTCGATTTTCGAGTTTCGATTTTCGCCCTTGTCTTGCTCACCGGATCACCCGATCATCTGCTCACCCGATCTGGTATCCCGATCATCGGATCTCCCGATAAAAAGTCGCGCTAGGTTTCTTCCAAAGTCACAGCCTGCTCTTCCTCTTCGGTAATGGCTTCCAGCTTGCGGATCGACAAGCCTTCGCGGATCAACAGGACCAGCCCCAGGGCCAGGCAGGGGACGGACATCATAATCCAAATCAAAATGCTCGCCCCCGTTGCGGGCTCCACCGCGACGTTGAAGATTTCGGTTAAGGATAGAATCACGCCGACTTGGTAGCCGCCGCCGATTCCGGGAAATTGCACGATCAAACCCAGGGCCGCGCAGAATAGCGTCAGAGCCGCGGCCAGCCAGGGCAGGTGCCCAAGCCGGTGCCGGACACTCTTGAAGACCAGCCAGAAAATGGTGGTATTAATCACCCACAGGACAAGGGTCGTCACCACGCTGCCGGCCAGCCCTTTCCAATCGCGAATCACGCTCAGGCCCTCTCCGAAGGAGCGCAGGAAATGGGCGAAAGAGCGAAGAGCGCGCTCGGGAAGAAAGCTAAACAGTTTCAGCGCGGCGGCGGTCATGCCCGCGGCCTTCAGGCGGAAAAGCACCAAACCCAGAATCAGCAGGGCGGTAAATCCGAAGAGCACGTGCCCCCACTCGTGCATCTCGTGCAGGACGGAAACTCCTTTGGCGGTGTCCGGATTCACCGGTTCGAAATAAATGGCGGCGGCGAAGAGGATGACCATGGCGATGGTGTCGAGCACGCGCTCGAGCAACCACACCGCAATCATCGCGCTCATGGGAACGTTTTCCTTTTTGGCGATGTAAGCGGGACGAACGAGTTCGCCGGGACGGCCCACGAGAAAAATAGCGCTGAATCCCAGGATCTGCCCGACAAACAAAACCCACAGGGAAGCAGCTTTGATGGGGGCCATAAAGAAACGCCAACGAATCGCCCTCACCAGGAAAGAGCCGTAAACGAGCAGCAGCGACAGCAACAAGTAGTCGAGGCGCGCCCCCACCATCGAACGCCAAAGGAGGTCCCAGCGGAAATTGCGCCACTCGGGGCTCCGGCTCAGGTTGTAAAAGATCAAGGCGATGACCACGGACCCTGCGGCCAGCCATACCCATCGCCCCCATGCTTTTTTCATAGAATGGACCCGCCGAGGTTCGTCCGAGCAAAACTATCCGAAGGGTACCAGGAAGTCAAGCAAGGGACGCGGCGTGCCGCGCCCCTACAAGGTTTCGGCCAGCACCCGTTGATAACAGTTGCGCGTGCGGGAATCAAAGCAAACGAAGAGAACCTTTTCGAGGGTGGGGTTCTTTTCCAGAAAGGCGCGCACTTCCCGCACCGCAATGCGCGTGGCGCGCTCCAAGGGAAATCCATAGACGCCGGTGCTGATGGCGGGAAAGGCCACGCTGCGCACACCGTTCTGGACAGCGACCTGAAGCGATCGCCGGTAACAGTTTGCCAGCAATTCATCCTCGAAATCAAAGCCGCCCTGCCACACCGGCCCCACCGTGTGGATAACCCACTGCGCGGGGAGGCGGTAGCCGCGGGTAATCTTGGCCTCGCCAGTCGAACAGCCCTGCAACGTGCGGCATTCCGCCAGTAGTTCCGGCCCCGCCGCTCGATGAATCGCACCATCCACTCCCCCGCCGCCCAGCAACGAGGTATTTGCCGCGTTTACGATGGCGTCTGCTATTTGCTCCGTGATGTCGCCCTCAACAACCACGATGGCTTCGTTTTGCATCTCGCCGCCTCCCGCTAACCCCCCAATTCTTGAGCGAGCTTCTTGGCATCGAAAGGCGAGCAGTGAAAGACGCGCCCGCCGACATCGAACGTGGGAACTTTGCGCTTGCCACGATTCACGCGCTGAACGAACTCCGCCGCCTCGGGATGCACTTCGATGTCGATCTCCTCGAAAGGCAACTGGTGTTCACGCAGGAATTCCTTGGCGCGGCGGCAATCGGGGCACCACGAAGTGGTGTACATGCGTATAGGAACGTTCATACCGAGCGCTCTGTGCCTTTCCCGTAAAGAAGTGTCAGTGGAAAAGGTCACTCTTGCCCTCAGCCTGCACCCTTTCCACTCCTGCACGTGCCCCCCAGACGGCAGGTGATTTCAACGTGATTTTACAATAAACCTGGCATGGGGTCGAACAGCGCCTTATGGGCTTATGGGCGGGGGAAGGTGCAATTACCCTCGGAGCTTATGTGCGGTTTCCAGTCGAGCCATGGCGCGGGTGAGGGCTTTGCGGGCGCGCTCCATGTCCACTTCCGGATCATTGAATCGCTTTAATCTTTCCTCCGCACGGCCTTTAGCTTTCTCCGCGCGCTCCACATTGATCTCCTCGGCACGTTCAGCCGATTGCGCCAGCACAATGACGCGATCGCCCAGGACTTCGGCGAATCCCCAGTTCACCGCCAAGGTGTGTTTGGCGCCGCTGGAAGTGTACTCCAGTTCGCCGGGGGCAAGCTCCGTCAGCAGGGGGGCGTGTCCAGGTAGGATTCCCAAATAACCGTTTTTTCCGGGAATCGTCACGGCGGTCACCGCATCATGCGCCACCAAACGGTCGGGAGTCACGATGTCGAGGCGAATCTCAGTTGGTAAAGTAATTTCTGCCATAGGTCTGTTCAATCGGTCCATCTGCCCATCGGCTCATCGGGCCATCTGAGGGCTGTCCGTGGTCCGTTGTCCGTGGTCCGTTGCAAATGATACGCAGAGATCGACAGTCTGAGGCCACTGACAACGGACCACGGACAACTGACAGCCTTTAAATGATCCGATGACCCGATGATTCAATGACTCAATCCCTACGCCGCCGCCTTCAGCTTCTCGGCCTTCTCCATTGCTTCCTCGATGGTACCCACCATGTAGAAGGCCTGTTCGGTGAGGGCGTCGTGCTTGCCGTCCACGAGTTCCTTGAAACCCTTGATGGTGTCTTCCAGCTTCACGTAGCGGCCTTCCATGCCCGTGAATTGCTTGGTCACAAAGAAGGGTTGCGAAAGGAAGCGTTGAATCTTGCGGGCTCGCGCTACCGTAACCTTGTCTTCTTCCGAAAGCTCGTCCATCCCCAGGATGGCGATGATGTCCTGAAGGTCCTTGTACTTTTGCAGAATGGCCTTCACGCGGCGTGCGACATCGTAATGCTCATGTCCCACAATGCGCGGATCCAAAACCCTGGAAGTGGAGGCCAGGGGATCGACGGCGGGGTAGATGCCGATTTCGACCAGCGCGCGGCTAAGCACGGTGGTGGCGTCCAGGTGCGAGAAGGCCGTGGCGGGCGCCGGATCGGTCAGGTCGTCGGCAGGCACGTAAATCGCCTGCACGGATGTGATCGAACCAGTCTTGGTGGAAGTAATGCGCTCCTGGAGTTCGCCCATTTCCGTCGAGAGGTTGGGCTGGTAGCCCACGGCGGAGGGCATGCGGCCGAGCAGCGCCGAAACTTCCGCCCCTGCCTGGGTAAAGCGGAATATGTTGTCGATGAACAGCAGCACGTCCTGGCCGCCCACGTCGCGGAAGTACTCCGCCACGGTAAGGCCCGACAGGCCCACGCGCAGGCGCGCGCCGGGGGGCTCGGTCATCTGGCCATAAATCAGGGCGACTTTGGATTTCTCCGGATCACCGGCCACCATCACGCCGCTTTCCTGCATTTCCAGCCACAGGTCGTTGCCTTCGCGCGTGCGCTCACCCACGCCGGAGAACACCGAAACGCCGCCGTGCTTCAAGGCCACGTTGTGGATCATTTCCATGACGATGACCGTCTTGCCCACGCCCGCGCCGCCGAACAGGCCCGTCTTGCCCCCTTTCAGATAAGGCTCGAGCAGGTCGATCACTTTGACCCCGGTCTCAAAAGCCTCCAGGTTGGTGTTCTGTTCCTCCAGAGAAGGTGCGTGGCGATGAATGGGCCAGCGGTCCTGGCAAGCTATGGGGCCCAGCTTATCCACGGGCTGGCCGATGACATTCATCACCCGGCCCAGCGTGCCCTTGCCGACCGGCACGGTGATGGGCCCGCCCTGGTCCTCCACGATCATGCCGCGCACCATCCCATCCGTGGGCTGCATCGACACGCACTTGGCGCGGCCTTCGCCCAAGTGCTGTTCAACCTCCGCGATGACGTCGATGGGGCTCGGCACCTCAAAGCCTTGGGAAGTGATCCGCACGGCGTTATAAATGGGGGGAAGATGGCCGCCTTCAAACGCCACCACCACCACCGGCCCGATGACTTCCACCACTTTGCCAACGTGCTGCTCGGACATCGTGAATCCTTTCTGGAAGCTGTCAGCTATCAGCTTTCAGCTTTGGGTCCCAGCCTTCACGCGCTGGCACCCGGAATCAGGACTGTTTTAGCTGAAAGCTGAACGCTGATAGCTGACAGCTTCTTTCCTACGTTGCCGCGGCGCCGCTCACCACTTCGATGATCTCGCGCGTGATGGCCGCCTGACGGACGCGATTCATGTAGAGCGTCAGGTCATCGATCATCTCCCGGGCATTGTTCGTGGCCGCGTCCATGGCCGTCATGCGCGCTGCCAGTTCCGCCGCCTGTGATTCCAGCAGCGCCCGGTAAACTTCAATCTCCACGTAACGCGGCAGCAGGGCGTTGAAGATTTCCTGCGCCGGCTGCTCGTAGATGTAATCGATCAGCGCCTCGCCCTGGGCCGGCACAATGGGCTTGATGGGGAGATAGCGCTCCATCATCACGCGCTGGGTCATGATGGACTTGAACTCGTTGTAGATGAAATCCACCGCGTCCACTTTTTCTCCCGTGTAAAGGTCGATGATGCTCTTGGCAATCGGCTGGGCCTGGCTGAATTCCAGGCGGCCAAAGATATTGATGTGCTCGCCAATTATCTTGACCGGCCGCCGGACAAAGTAGTCCCGGCCTTTGCGGCCCACGAGGACGATGGAAACGTCCCGATCGCGGTGTTCATCCACATAACTCTGCGCGGCGCGAATCAGGTTGGTGTTGAAACCCCCGCACAAACCGCGGTCCGCGGTGACCAGCACCAGAAGTTGCCGTTGGATGGGTCGCTCGACAAGCAGCGGATGCGAGCGGTCGGTAATGCGCGCCACGACGCTCGAAAGCAGCACCATCATCTCGTTCGCATAGGGCCGGGCGTTGAAGATGCGGTCCTGGGCGCGCCGCAGGCGTGCAGCCGCCACCATTTTCATCGCCCGGGTAATTTGCTGCGTGCTTTTTACCGAGCGGATGCGGCGTCGAATGTCGAGAAGGGCTGCCATTTTTTTAGGTTTCAGGTGCCCGGTTTCAGGTGCCAGGCGCCGCGTGCCAGATTCTGGTCTTTCCCTGGCACCTGACACCTAACACCTGAAACCTGGCTCAGACTTTGGCCGTATTTTCCGTCTTGGCCTTATCTTCCGTCTTGGCCTTATCCTCCGCCTTGGCCGCATTTTCTGCCTTGGCTGTGCTTTCTGCCTTGGCCTTATTTTCCGCCACGAACTTCGCTTTGAATTCGTCGAGCATTTTGCGTAATTCCACGCGTAGGGGCTCCGTGATTTCTTTCTGCTCGGCGATCTGCTTCCCCACCGCCGGGTACGATGTATCCATGAAATCGTAAAGCGCCTGTTCAAAAGGCAGGCATTGTTCGATCGGCAAGTCATCCAGGTAGCCGCCCGTGCCGGCAAAGATGATGGCGATCTGCTTTTCCACGGACAAAGGTTTGTACTGATCCTGCTTCAGGATTTCCGCCAGCCGCCGCCCGCGGTTGAGTTGCGCCATGGTGGCTTTGTCCAGGTCGCTGCCGAACTGGGCGAAAGCCGCCAACTCGCGGAACTGGGCCATTTCCAGGCGCAGCATTCCGGCAATCGATTTCATGGCCTTGATTTGGGCGTTGCCACCCACGCGCGATACGGAGATGCCGGCGTTCACCGCCGGCCGGATGCCGCTGTTGAAGAGGTCGGTTTCCAAATAGATCTGACCGTCGGTGATCGAGATGACGTTGGTGGGAATGTAGGCCGACACATCGCTGGCCTGGGTCTCGATGATGGGCAAGGCCGTCAGCGATCCACCGCCGCCCGCTTTGTTGAGCTTGGAGGCGCGCTCCAACAGCCGCGAGTGGAGATAGAAGACGTCGCCGGGATAAGCTTCGCGCCCGGGCGGACGCCGCAGCAGCAGCGAAATTTCGCGATACGCTACGGCGTGCTTGGAAAGATCGTCGTAAATGCACAAGGCGTGGCGGCCGTGGTCGCGAAAGTACTCACCCATCGAGCAGCCGGAATAAGGAGAAATGTACTGCATGGGGGCGGGATCGGAAGAACTCGCCTCGATCACGATGCTGAACTTCATGGCGTCGTACTCTTCCAGGGTTTTGATGACTTGGGCGATGGTGGAACGCGTCTGCCCGATGGCGACATAGATACAAATTACATCGCCGCCGCGCTGGTTCAGGATGGTGTCCACCGCCACGGCGGTTTTCCCCGTCTGGCGGTCGCCGATAATCAGCTCGCGCTGGCCGCGCCCGATGGGAATCATCGAGTCAATCGCCTTGATTCCCGTCTGGAGCGGCTCGCGCACGGGTTGGCGATCCACCACGCCCGGGGCGATGCGTTCGATGGGGCTGTATTCATCGGTGAGGATGGGGCCCTTGCCGTCGGTGGGGCGGCCGAGCGCATCCACGACGCGACCCACCAGGGCCTCGCCTACCGGCACGGACATAATGCGATTAGTGCGCTTGACGATGTCGCCTTCTTGGATCTTGGTGTAATCGCCCAGCAGCACCGCGCTGACTTGGTCCTCCTCCAGGTTCAGCGCCAACCCCGCCACGTCGTGAGGCAGCGAGAGCAGTTCGCCGGCCATGACGCGGTCAAGGCCGTGAATGCGGGCGACGCCGTCTCCCACGGAAATGACCGAGCCCACTTCCGCCACCGTCACGCTGCGGTCGAAATTCTCGATCTGTTCACGAATAATCTTGGTGATTTCGTCGGCTTTAATTTGTGGCATTTTTTAGCTCTCAGCTTTCAGCTCTCAGCTTTCAGCTACAACCCTTCCAGTTGTCAGGTTCGACCATCAGCTAAGGGATTAGCTGACGGCTGATAGCTGATAGCTGAAAGCTCCCTTACCGCTCCATCAACTGTTCCCGAATAAGGTCCAGGTGGCCGCGAATCGAGCCGTCATAAACGGTGCTCCCGATTTGCGCCACGAGGCCGCCAATCAAGTCGCCGTCAAGATGAAATTCCAATTCCGACTGCTTCAGCGTCAGCTCGTTGAATCGCGCCTGGAGAAGTTGCCGTTCCTCCTTGGACAGATCGGAAGCGGAAGAGATCTTCACCCGCACGATCCCCAGGCGCGCGTAAGCAACGTTGCGGAAGGCCTGGAGGATTTCCCCCAGCAGCGGCATCCGGTAATGGCTCATCAGCACGCGCAGGAAATTCAGCGTAACGTGCGAACTGCCCATTTTCCCGGCGAGGGCTTCCAGCACGCTTAATTTCTGCGCCATCACCACGGCAGGGGTGTCGCAAACCTCGCGCAGTTCCAGGCTCTGGTGATAAGCCGCACCGAAATCTTCCAATTCGTTCAGCACCTGGCGGTAATTTCCCGTGGAGGCAACGACATCCGCAAGGGCGCGCGCGTAGCGATTGGCGACAACGGTCGGCATAGCTAGTTTTTCCGTTCTTTGGATCCGAGAGTGGCCACGAATTGGGAAACCAGCCGCCGGCGGCCGGCGTCATCCAGGCGGGTGCGAATCAATTCCTCCGCGAGGGTGACCGATTGCTGCGCGGCATAGTTTTTCAGGTCCAGCTTGGCTCCGCGCAAGGCCGTGTCCATTTGGGCGCGCGCGGATTCCAGAATTCGGGCCGCTTCCTCCGCGATGGTCTGTTGCAAGCGCTGGCGCTCCGCTTCCATTTCGCGCGCGGCGGAAGCCTTGAAGGCGGCAATTTCCGCTTCCAGCCCCCGCAGTTTCTCTTCCACTGCCTGGAGTTGGGCTTGCGAGGCTTCCAGCGCCTTTCGGCCCTCGTCCAAAGCTTTCTGAATGGAGGCGGAGCGCGAGCTGAAGAACTCCGCCAGTGGCTTGCGCAAAACGTAACCCAGCGCGCCGACGAGAATTATAAAGTTGATGGTTTTGTAGAGCAGTTCGTGGGGCGGCTCTGAACTCTTCTCCTTCGCCGCCGGGTCAGGCCCCTGCGACCACGCCACCCGGGGGGAGGCAAACCCTGCCAGGCAAATCCCCAGGAGGCCAAACAATGCGGCTTGGCGAAGTGTGCGGTTCAAAGTCGCAACCTTCCTTGCCCGTTGGGGGTCGAATCAGGCCCCACCAGGCTTTGGGAAATCTCTTCCGCCAAGGGCTGGCACGCGGCGTCCAATTCCGCCCTGGCCCGATCCACTTCGGCGGCCAGCGCGGCCTGTGCCTGGCGGATCACCACGTCGGCCTGTTCGCGCGCTTTCCGCAAGGCCGCGTCGCGCTGCTCCAAATTTGTGCGCCGGTCCACCTCACGCTGGCGGTAGACTTCTTGCCGCGCCGCTTGAAAGGCCTCTTCATATTCGCGCGTCTTCGTCTCTGCCGCCGCAGCCTGTTCGCGAGCCCGCGCCAGCGCGCCCACGGTCAACTCCTCGCGCTGTCTCATTACCGCGATCAGAGGGCGGAAGAAAAGCCGGTCGAGAATGACAAAAAGGAGAAACACTAAGATAACAGTAGGGATGGCCTGAAGGAACAGATGCCCGAGCTGGCTAAAAATCACGCCCATTTGGAGTGGCTAGCCCTCAGTGTGGATTAACTACCATGCAAAGACCCGCCAATGTAGCACGTGGGTTTTATGGGTGTCAAGGAGAACGGGGCAAAATTCGCAACCCTTTCTGTCCGATAGCGCTCTGATTCTATTTGAGTTATCTGCGCGTGCACTCCATCCGGACAGTGAGACCTAGAACTTGCGCATTATTGTCCACACACTCACGTTGGATGCTAGCATCACCTCAACCTCCCGAGGATTCTATCGGCCGATTTCACTCGAACTTGACGAATCCTGGATTGAGGATGCCTTGCGGATCGAACTTCCGCTTCGCCGCGGCGACCGCAGCCCATTGCTCGCCGTAGTGAGCTTTCCATGCAGCATGATCGAAGTTGATCCAGCCGGAAAGATAGCGCTTGCCACCCATCATCCTGGAGGCTTGGCTCGCCATGTTCAGGCGCGGCAATACTTCGTTCACAAACGCCGGCGGGACGGCAGGCAGAATTCCAAAGCCCATCAGGAATTCACTTTGGGGACGCATGAAAAGCGGCGCTTGCGACGCCGTCCCGCGCGCGGGCCAGAGCAGGATGTGCCCGCCCACCAAGGCTTGCGGCGGCAAGTTGGCGAGTACTTGCGAGATGTACATCGCCGTGGTCTGCCAGGGCAGAACGCATTCCATCCAAGGGTGCGCGTAGTCCCAAAAGCCTCTGCGTTTCCAAAGCGCAAACAGATGGTCAAGCCGGGTGAAGAATTCCCCGATCTCGCCGTCCTCGGTGTGAACGTGTTTGTAAAACTTCAGCCGCGCCAGTTTTCCCGCGGCTTCGGGCGTTTCGCCCTCCTCCGTCTCGACCGTCGCATGCAACGGGAAGAACCATTGTGCGAACGGCTGGCGCTGCCCTCCCACTTTCTTGAAACCCTGCGGGCAGGGTACGCACCACGATTCCAGATAGTCGAAGCGGGCATCGTTCATCGCGGTTTTCAAGTCGTCGAGCAGGGCAGCAAGGTCATCGTAAAGCAGGTAGAAGCTGCGGAAGCGCGGCGCGTGGCGTCGCACTTTGAGCACCGCTTCGGTAATGACTCCGAATTGGCCCGCGCCGCAGCGGGCGGCGTCAAACAGGTCTTGGTTCTCGCCGGCGGAGCAGCGCACGATATCGCCCGCGCCGGTCACTACTTCGAGTTCCAGGCAGTTGTCGGCTTGCGTGCCGTACCGCCACGAGGCCACGCCCAGCCCGCCCATGGAAAGGGTTCCGCCCACGGTGACGTCCAGATTATTGGTTAAGACCGGAGGGGAGAGGCGCTGCGGCGCGAGGTGCTCCACCAGCGCCCGCCACTTGATCCCCGCCTGCACCGTGGCCGCATCTTCTCGGACGCCCGTCACCTGGTTGAGCGAGGTCATGTCCAGTAAGATCTGATCAGAAAGCGACTGCCCAGTTTGCGAGTGCCCGCCACCGCGCGTCGCCACTGAGAGTGAATTCGGGGCCGCAAACTTCATCACTCGCGCCACGTCTTCCGCCGATGCGGGGCACACCACCGCCTGCGGCCGGCGCACGATGATGCGGCCAAAGTCCGTCGCCACGGCTTCGCGCGCGGCGTCATCGTTCAAAACCCTGCCGGAAACTTCTCGCGCCAACTCATCTGCCCAACTCATATCATCTCCCGGTTATGGCGCCAGCCGCCTGAGGGCGGTCCACATCCAGACTAGGTCGTGGCAAAGTCCAAATCGTAATGCAAAATTTCTTCCCGGCCTTCCATGTTGGCTCTCGCCAGAATTTCCCCTTGCGCCGAGTAGACCACGCACCCGCCAAGGGTGTCCTTGACGATCGAACGTCCCACGCGATTGGCCACCAACATGGGCGCGCCGATCCTCTTGGCGATGCTGCCGTAATCCTCGAAAGACGAGACCTTCTCCCGGTTGATGGGAAACCAAATGACCTGTGGCTTCAGGGCTGCTGCCCGTTCAACACAACGCTGGGAATTGCTGTCGGCGCAAATGAAGCAGGTGGCGCGTACGCCATCCAGGTGGAAGAGTTCCGGCCCCGTGCCAGGGTCGAAACGCGCCCACTCATCGCGATAGCTCACGTCCGGCCGTTCGTGCCACAACCAGGTCTTGCGGTAGTGGTAGAGGTAACCCTGGGGCCCGACGAACACGAAAGTGTCATAGATTCTGCCCTGATCCTTTTCCACCAGGCCGAACCCGATGGTGGCACGCAAGCGCTCAGCCACCTTGGCCATGCGCGTGGTGGAACTTCCCTGGGGCACGAGTTCCGCGAGGTCGCCCGGCTTGTCTAGATAATCGCACACGGTCAATTCATGAAACAGAACCCAACGGGCACCCAATTTCGCCGCCTGCTCCGCGAGGCGTTCCATGTTGTTGAGATTTCGCTCCACCAACCCCGGCACGGAATCGCACTGAATCAATGCCACGGGAATCTTTCTGCCCCCGCCTCCGCTTTGCACGGCGGCCCGGCTGCTTGCTTCACCTGCGCCAGGAAGCGCTCCGCTTGCCGCTCCCGCGGCCAATGTCTTCAGAAACTGTCTGCGGGTTTCCGCCATGTGTTCTTCGCTCCTATTGCGCCGCAATGCTGCGCCCTGCGCCCGCCGATTTTCACTGAGTTTCGGGAAACGTGTAGTCAAACTCGTAGAAATGCTTCCCGGCGTCGATCTTGATCGTCATCTTGCCTGCGAGCCCTGCCAGTTGACCGGTGCCGGAGTCCGGCACCACGGTGATGCTCAGTTCCGGTACACCGCGTGTCATGGTGCCGCTATGCTGAAGTACGAAAGTACCGCTGCGGCCTTGCAGTGTTCCACTTACCCGCTCGATGGCAACGTAGCCAGCCGAGCCTTTGACGTCGGTCATGGCGCTCAACATCTCGCCCTTGCTGGTCGCTTCAAGATCGCCAGAAAACTGTTTGTCGATCGACATCCTGCCGAGGTTTGCGCTCTCGGCTTCCTTGTTGTCCGGTTTCTGCGGAGTTAACTTCACTTCAAATGTTCCGTGGGCATGAATCATCGGCACTACCTCCTTGTCTTGCATCAAGGGCTTTTGCTGCGCCCAGGCAGACAGGGCAAAGACCATCCCCGCCGCCAGAATGAGGAAACTTAGCGTTTTGCGGAATCTCATTGCCACCTCGCGCGGCTGTCGCGGACTGAGAGAAATCTATGGGGTGATTATACCGAAAACAGGCAAGTAGCGCAGCGCGGCTACCGGCCGCAACCCCGGAAGGATTTCACCGCAGAGGGCACGGAGGCCACGGAGAACAGACGCAGATAAAAACTGTGGGTCAACAAACGAAGGAACAGTAATCCCTACCCGCACAAGCAGAAGTGCTTTTCTCTGTGGTCTCTGTGCGCTCTGTGGTGAACCAGACATGTATTGGAGGTCTGCGGTTCGCCCCTCCATTGACGACAAAAAGCCGCGGACCTGGCGAACAGGTTCGCGCTACCCTGGCTTTTTTCTTACCGGTAGTAAATCGGCCCATTACGGTGTTGAGAATGGCCAGCAAAGCGCTAGGCTACTTGTTGGAGGACGGGGTCGGGGTGAAATCGCACAGGGCTAGTGTGCTTGTAACATCCAATTCTTGACAATGGTCACGCGGCACTGCCTGGTTGTAGGGGTACGGCTTGCCGTACCCGCTTGGGTCGAGCGGGGCAGAATCAAGGGCCGACCGTCGGTGGTCGGCAAGCCGACATCGACCCTGGGGAGGGCCGACATCTTTTCCATGACCGCTCGACGGCTCAACCCCGGGGCCAAGGCGCGTACCCGCTGTGGCCAAGGGACGTAGAGGCCGTAGGCCAGAAAGGCCACGAAGATGGGGGCCTCGATGCGGGCAGCGGTCGGAGGAAAGATGGGGCGCAGAGCCCGATCCACCGGGTGGGCTTGCGGGGCCGTGGGGACCCGAATTTCTACTAGCGCTCCGACGATTCTCCACGATGCTCCAGTAACCATGGAGCTTCCCACGCTTGTTTCTCGGCGTGCACCGCAAGAACATGCCGCCATTTTGCATCTCCCGGGCGGCAGATCAAGGGGGTAGGTCTTCACTACAGCCACTTTTGCCCTTGTCCGCGTTGCCAAAGAAGAACTTAGGAACGGAAAAAACCGAAAAATCGCACGAGCTCAACCCGAGTTGGCAAAGTCGGGTTAGCCTGCACCGGAGGCTGGACGGGTGAGGGGGTCACCCACGGGCGAATTGAGAAGTAATTCCCAGAACCCCCTGATGTGAACAGAAGCGTAGCGCGGACCTGTTTAGCCCCACCCCTCCAAATCCGTGTGAATCCCCGCCCTTCGCCCAGAATCCCGTTTACAACTTTCCAAGTCCGACGCTAGAATGGATTGAAAGCTTGTGCACGGTTCGGGCACAATCAATTCATGGCTGAGATTCTGGCAATTTATCCCGGATCTTTCGATCCGATCACGAATGGTCATCTCGATTTGATCGAGCGGGGAAGCCAGCTCTTCCATCGGCTCATTGTCGCGGTGCTGACCAATCTCGAGAAGGACCCGCTTTTTACCGTGGCCGAACGGGTGGAAATGCTCCGAGAAGCGACCCATTCTATCCCCAATGTTTCGGTCGATACTTTCAGTGGGTTGCTGGTGGATTACGCGCGGCATAAGCAGGCGCAGGCGATCTTGCGGGGCATTCGAGCTTTCACCGATTACGAGTATGAGCTGCAAATGGCGCTGATGAATCGCAAACTCGCACCTGATCTGGAAACGGTATTCTTGATGCCGGCCCTCGCCTACACTTACGTCAGTTCGCGCTTGGTGCGCGAGATCTTTCGGCTCGGCGGCTCCGTTACCTGTATGGTTCCCGCGCTGGTAGAGGAACGGCTTCATCAAAAGGTCTTACAGGGCAAATCCTAGGATTGGATTCCGGATGCAATTTTCCGAGCGAATTTCACGGATTTCGGTTTCCTCGACCCTCGCGGTGGTGCAGAGGGCCGACAAGCTGCGCGCCACCGGCGTCAAGCTGGTTGACTTCGGCGCCGGCGAGCCCGACTTCCCCACTCCCGATCACATCAAGCAGGCCGCAGTCCGCGCCCTGGAAGAGAACTTTACCAAGTACACGCCCACCGGTGGCACGCGGGAACTGAAAGAAGCACTGGTGGACCGGCACGCCAAGGATTTCGGCTCGCACTACTCCGTCGAGGAGTGCCTGGTGACCGTGGGAGGCAAGCAGGCCATTTTCGAAGCCATGGTGGCCACGCTCAACGATGGGGACGAAGTGATTTTGCCCGTTCCTTACTGGGTCTCCTTCCTCGATATCATTCATTACGCCGGCGGTAAGGCGGTGTTTCTCGAAACGGATGAGGGGGAGAATTTCGCCGTGCGGGCCGCGGCCGTGGAAAAACTCATCACGCCGCGGACCAGGATGATCGTAGTGAATTCGCCCAACAATCCCACCGGCGCGGTGATCTCGCGCGAGGAAATGGCAAGGCTCTTGGAGGTGGCGGCGCGGCACAAGGTTCTGCTGTTGTCAGACGAGTGCTATTGCCATTTTCTCTACGATGACCCGCCGTTTTCCCTGGGGAGTTCGAAGGATCGCGAGCATCTTCTGATTGTGGGCTCGCTTTCCAAGACTTATGCCATGACGGGTTGGCGCGTGGGATTCGCCCTGGGCTCCACCAAGCTCCTCGCCAATATGCTGAAGCTTCAGAGCCACTCGACTTCCAACCCCACCTCGATTGCGCAGAAAGCCGCGGTCGAGGCTTTGCGCGCCTCGCAGGATTCCGTGCGCGCCATGCTGGCCGAGTATCGCCGCCGTCGCGACCGCGTAGTGGAAGGCCTGCGCGCCATTCCCAACGTCAAGTGCACGCTGCCGCAGGGCGCTTTTTACGCCTACCCCAATATTTCGGCTTACTTGAACCGCGACGGCTTGGCCAACACCACCGTGCTGGCGGAAAAACTCCTGGAGGAAGCGCACGTGGCCGTAGTGCCTGGCCCGGCCTTTGGAACTCAGCAACACGTTCGGCTTTCCTACGCAACTTCCCTGGATCACATTGATGAGGGGTTAAGGCGGATGGCGGCGTTTTTCGCCAAATTCTGATCAAGCTATGTCCACCTTCAACGGCCCCGTCCAACTCACCAATATCTTCAAGCCCAAAATCTGGGGTCGACGGGATTTGGCGCCGCTCTTTACCGCGCCAGACTCCCCAGACGGGGCGGGCGGACAATTCGCCAACCAGCGCATCGGCGAGGTGTGGGTCACCGATGATGTTTCGTGCTTCCTGAACGGCCCCGCGGCGGGAATGACCCTCGCCGAGGCTTCGCAAAAATACGGTCCCGAGTTGCATGGAAAGTCCTGGCCGGGGCGCCGTTTTCCGCTTCTCGCCAAGTACATCTTTACCAGCGACTGGCTTTCCGTGCAGGTTCATCCCGACGACGCATACGCCGCCGTCCACGACCCCGGCAACGTGGGCAAGTGTGAGATGTGGTATTTCCTCCAGGCGGATCCCGACGGCGCGATTCTCCTCGGGCTGAAGCCCGGCGTGACGAAGCAGCAATTGCCCCAAGTGTTCAAGGACGGAAATTCGCGCGACTTCCTGCAAAGCTTCCACCCGCAGCCGGAGGAAGCCGCATTTCTGCCCCCGGGAACCGTCCACGCTCTGGGACCGGGTCTACTGCTGTTCGAGGTCGAGGAAAATTCCGATCTCACCTACCGGCTGGATGATTTTGGCCGGCCCGGCCTGGATGGCAAGCCGCGCCCGCTGCACCTGGAAAAAGGGCTCGACGTTATTCGTCCAGAGCTCCCGCCCCGGTGCGATTTGCCCCGGCTCGAATGCAAAGAGAAGTACGGCACGCGCCGATTCGTTCTCGCCAGCCGCTACTTCGCCCTCGAGGAATTGAGCCTTCGCCACACGGCAACTTTCCACAGCTCGCCCGAGAGGGTGGAGGTTTTTTCAATTATGGAAGGCGAGGGGCGCATGGAAAATGCAGCGGGCTGGTTGGCCTATCGCCCCGGTGAGACCTGGTTGATTCCGCCCGCCGCCAACCTCTACCGCCTTGTACCCAGGGTTGACACAAGGCTTTTGAAGTTCTATGTTCCCGACATCGAGAGGGATTTCCGCGAGCCGTTGAAGCGGCAAGGAATTCCTCCCGAGAAAATCCGCCAGATTGTGTTCGAGTGAAATCCCATGGCACGAAAATCGGTCTTCGCTCGCGCCTACGCCGTTGTGATGGCCGGCGGCAGCGGAACGCGCTTCTGGCCCCTCAGCCGCCGCCAGCATCCCAAACAATTACTGGAACTCTTCGGCCACGGCACGCTTCTGGAACAGACGGTTGAGCGGCTCCGGCCCCTCATTCCCCCCGAGCGCATCTACGTCTACACCAACGAACTTGTCTGGCGTGAGGTTTGCCGGCGCCTGCCGCAGATTCCGCGCGCGCAGATCGTGGCGGAACCCGCCTCGCGCAACACCGCGCCCACGCTGGGAGTGGCCGCGCACGAAATCTGCCGCCGCGACCCGCAAGGCCTGATGGTGGTGCTGCCGGCGGACCACGTCATCACCAAGCCCGCCGAGTTTCTTCGCGTGCTGCGCGCCGGTTGTGAAACCGCGCAAAAGGCAGGAAGGTCGGTGGTGATCGGCCTGAAGCCGACCCGCCCGGATACCGGTTTTGGATATGTGCGTGTCGGCGCCCGCGAGGCGCGCATTGCCGGACAAGAGATTTACCGGGTGGAGAAGTTCACGGAAAAGCCGCCGCTCGCTGTCGCTCGCCGTTACGTCGCCTCCGGGCGTTATCTGTGGAACGGGGGCTTGTTTATCTGGCGAGCTTCCACCCTGCTCATGAATTTCGCCCAATATCAACCCCGGATGGCAGATCAACTGGCGCGGTTGGCCGACGCCGGCGGTGTGCGGTCGGCAAAAACTTTTCGCCGCCTCTTCCCGCGCTTCGAGAAGATCTCCATTGACTACGCGCTCATGGAGAAAATCTCTGACATCCATGCCGTTGCCGCCGACATTGGATGGAACGATGTGGGCAGTTGGGCGGTGGTTTACGACCTCTCGGCAAAAGATGACGCGGCCAACGTCCGGCCGGAGCGCAGCCTGTGCCTGGATTCGCACGGCAATATGATCGTCGCCAAGCGCAGCTTTGTGGTGACCGTGGGCGTTCAGGACCTGGTCATTGTGGAGACGGATGACGCGCTGCTGGTCTGCGCGCGTGAGCGTTCCCAGGACGTCGGCAAGGCGGTTCAGGCGCTCGAAAAGGCAGGATTTAAACAACTGTTGTAGAATTCGAATATTAGATGTTGGGAAATAACAAGTTCTGAATTATAAACGATAAAGTGTAAATGGTAAATGATAAGAGGTGCGGCTCTCAAATTTTACCCTTTATCCTTTACCATTTACACTTTACATTTTGCCCTTCTTCCTAACAAGCTAAGAATATGGATAAAATTAAGTTCGGAACGGACGGCTGGCGGGGCGTAATTGCCGAGGACTTCACCTTCAGCAACGTGCGCCGGGTGGCGGCGGCTATCGCTCAGTACGTTCGCGAGGAGAGCGAGCTGGCGCGTGGCCTGATCGTCGGCTACGACATGCGTTTTCTTTCGGCGGAATTTGCCCGGGCCACCGCCGAAGTGCTTTCTGCGGCGGGGATTCCCGTCTGGCTGGCGGATGCCGGCACCCCCACGCCGGCGGTTAGTTATGCCGTGGTGGCGCGGAAGACTGCGGGCGCCGTCATGATCACGGCCAGCCACAACCCTTACCGGTGGAATGGAGTGAAGTTCAAAGCGCCGTATGGGGGCTCGGCCGACCCGGCGATTATTCATCGCATTGAAATTCACCTGCATCGCCTCGATCGCGCTCGCAGGCGGGGGGGCAAACGGAAGTCCGCGCCCATCGAGTGCGTTGACCTGATCACTCCCTATCTCGAGCGGCTCAAAGGGTTGGTGCGGCTGGACCACATCCGCGCCTCCGGCCAGAAGTTCGTCATCGATCCGATGTTCGGGGCCGGCCGCGGCTGCATCGCGCGCTTGTTCAACGAGGCGGAAATTCCCTACCGCGAAATTCACTCCGAGCACAATCCGCTTTTCCCCGGCCTGAATCCTGAACCCATCGAACCGCACGTGGAGGGCTTGCGCCGCACCGTAACGGAAGGCAATTTTGACGCCGGCTTTGCCACCGACGGCGATGCCGATCGTATTGGGGCTATCGACCGCACCGGTGACTTCATCGATTCGCACAAAATTTTTTGCATTCTTCTCAAGCACCTGGTTGAGGACCTGGGGCTGCGGGGGGAAGTGGTAAAGACCTTCTCCACCACACAGATGGTTGACAAGATGGCGCGCAAATACCACCTGCCGCTACACGTCACACCCATCGGCTTCAAGTACATCTGCGAACTGATGCTGACCCGCGACATTTTGATAGGCGGCGAAGAAAGCGGCGGCATCGGAATCAAGGGCCACCTGCCGGAGCGCGACGGCATCCTGAACTCGCTCCTTTTGGCGGAAGTGATGGCGGAAAAGAAAAAGACTCTGGGCGAACTGGTGGAAGACTTGAGCCGGGAGTTTGGGCCGCACTTTTATGGGCGCGTTGATCTGGAAGTGGAACTCGCTACGGCGCAGCGGTTGGTGAAGCAGGTGGCCCAGGGGAAGTTCAAGAAAATCGCCGGATTGAAAGTGACGGCGATAGAAGACCTGGACGGCGCCAAGATGCGGTTTGGAGATTCCGCCTGGCTTCTGGTGCGCGCCTCGGGGACAGAGAACCTGCTCCGGCTTTATTGCGAAGCGCCCTCGCGCGAGCAGGTTAAAACGCTGCTGGATGAAATGACGCGCATCGCGAATGCAGGGTAGCGCGGACCCCCGCATTTGGGGTCCGCGGCTCTCACTTTGCCAAAACGGCAAATCTCCAAGACGGGCGCCTGCCCGCAGGTTCGGGCGCGCGAGTCTAGGGAAGAACCGTAGACCTCAAAAGGGGGAGGTCTGCGCTACACTCGGTACAAAACAGGTCCGGGCTAGGCCTGCTTCAGAGTCACCACAGCGCCTCTCCGCCAATTATGTAGTTGACATCATATTACTTTCAGTCCATAATGTGTAGATGAAGTGGGAAGCTGAGTTCCATGAGGATTTCGACCCCGAGTTTGACGCTCTGCCCGAAGACGTGCAGGATGAAATCCGTGCCCTTGCCGGTGTGCTCGCAGCAATAGGTCCCCTGCTCGGCAGGCCGCACGCCGATACTCTCAACGGTTCCCGCCACGCGAACATGAAGGAACTGAGGTTTGAAGCTTGCGACGGTGTCTGGCGCGTCGCCTTCGCTTTCGATCCCAGACGCAAAGCTGTGCTTCTGGTTGCCGGGGATAAATCAGGCGTCAGCGAAAAACGGTTTTACCGGCAGCTTATAGAGAAGGCCGACCGGAGATTTGACGACCACCTCTCACGCATCAAAAAGGAAAGGACATAGCCATGGCTATCACCCTGACAGACAAAATGAAGGGCCTAAGCCCCGCGCGGCGGAAAAAAATCGAAGCCCGCACAGCGGAGCTGGTCAAGGAGCAAATGACCTTGCAGGAACTCCGCCGCGCCCGCAAGCTGACGCAGGTCAGCGTGGCCAAGGAACTCGGCATCACCCAAGACAGCGTTTCGCGCCTCGAACAGCGCAGCGACCTTCTGCTTTCCACCTTGCGCAAAACGGTCGAGGCGATGGGCGGCAATCTCTCCCTTGTCGCGGAGTTTCCCGACCGGGATCCGGTCGTCCTCTCCGGCATCGCCGAAATCGAGTCGCCGCCGCGCCCCACTCGCCGCAGGCATGCCGACGCATAAGCAAGCGGAGGTAGGGTAGCGCGGACCCCCGTTTTTGGGGTCCGCGGCTCTTACTTTGCCAAAACTGCAATTTTTCAAGACAGGCGCCTGCCCACAGATTAGGGAGCGCGAGTCAAGGGAAGAACCGCGGACCTCAAAAGCGGAGGTCCGCGCTACGGTTCACGATACAATTGCTTCCGAAACGAGGGGGCGATGGGAAATCAAGTGACCATGCCAAATTCGGGTCCTGCCGACTACCGGGCCTTACCGCTCAGCGAGATGGAAAACATTGTGACTCGTTTCAAGGAGAAGGTGATGGCCGCGCAACTGGCGAGCCCACCCAATCGAGAGTGGGTCAGGAAGGCCCTGCACCGGGAAGGGGCTGACCGGTGTCTCACCCGGATGAATCGCTTTACGATGGATGTGATCGTTCGGTATGGCGATGCTTTAGCTGATCTTTTCTGCCAGTTCCCTGACGATATGGTTTTTGTTCTGTCTTATGAGTTCGCTCTGGGATATCAACCTCCCGGTCGCCCCGGCCGCCTTAGCGACTTCGAGACGCTGATGCGAGAAAAGGAATGGGCTGATGAATGGGGAATCGTCTGGAGACATTCCGCGGACGGAGTGGGAGCGAATCCGGTCGGTCATCCTATCAAGGACTGGTCGCAGCTTGACGATTATCTTGCGCATCAAATGCCCAATCCCCATGCGTCCGGGCGAATCGCCGCGGCGTTACCGACGCTGGCCAAACTCGGGTCCAGAAAATACTGCGTGGGCATTGTGCACAACATGCTCTTTGAGCGGCTCTTCGCTCTGCGCGGCATGGAAAATACCCTCGCGGACTTCCATACGAACGAGTCGGAGGTCCGCCGCTTATGCGATACGTTAACTGAATATGTAATCGGGTTGATCCAGGAATGGGGGAAAACGGATATCTCCGCCATTTTTCTTACCGATGACTGGGGATCCCAGGACGCGCTGATGATATCCCCCGTGATGTGGAGACGGTTTTTCAAGGAATATTACCGGCGCATTTTCGCGGAGGTGGATCGCTGGGGAAAAGATGTTCTGTTTCACAGTTGCGGCAACATCACTTCCATTATCCCCGACCTGATTGAAGTGGGAGTGGACGTGCTGGACCCGCTGCAACCGGGTCCTTTGAATCTCAGTCAGGTCGCAAGCCAATTCGGCGGGAAGGTGGCGTTTAGCGGTGGCATCGACGACCAGCGCCTGGAAAACTATAGCCCCCAACAAGTGAAGGATATGGTGCGCAGGACGATTGATACCCTCGGCCGCCCCTTCGGAAATGCTTACATTATCGCGGCGGCGAACGCGATCCTTCCCTCGGTGCCGTTAGAAAACCTCGAAGCAATGATTCAGGCATGCCATGAACAATGAAACTTCCGGGACAGGTCTCAATGAACATGCGGAAGATTCCCCGCGCGTCAAACGCTACCATCGAACCGGCCGCATCCTGAGTGTGGCGGGCTACCTCGTTGACCTGGCTCTCCTTCTCACCCTGCTTTTCGCCGGATGGACGATCGCGCTGCGGACCCTGGCGCTCCACTACAGCCCGCGCCCATGGCTCGCCTTGCTGATTTACCTGGGCCTTTTCGGAATCATCACGCAAGTGGCGGGCTTCCCTCTCGATTTTCTGCGCGGCTTCTGGTTGGAGCACCGCTATGGACTTTCCAACCTGACGCTGGCAGGTTGGGCAAAAGATCAACTGAAGGGCCTTGCCGTGGGGGGCGCGCTGGCGGTGCTGGCGGTGGAATTCCTCTATGCGGTGATTCGCCGTTGGCCCGAGCGTTGGTGGATTTTGTGCGCCATTGCCTTCATCGGGTTCTTCGTCCTGCTGGTAAATCTCGCCCCAGTCCTCATTTTCCCGATCTTTTTTAAGGTTAAGCCTCTGGAGAATCCTTCCTTGACGGAGCGCTTGCTGGAACTCTCGCGGCGCGCGGGCACTCGCGTGAAGGGCGTGTTTGAATGGAAGCTTAGCGAAAAGAGCAAGAAGGCCAACGCCGCGCTGATGGGACTCGGCAATACGCGACGGATTATCCTGTCGGATACGCTCCTCGCGCAATTTCAGGATGAGGAAGTTGAGGCGGTGTTGGCGCACGAATTGGGCCATCACGTCCACCGCCATATCTTTCAGAGCATCGCGCTTCAGGGCGCCGCAACATTTGTGGGATTCTACCTGATTCACCGCACGCTTGACTGGTTGACGCCGCATTTCGGATTTCAGGGCGCGGCGGATTTCGCCAACCTGCCGCTTCTCGCGCTGGTCACTACAGTTCTTTCCCTCGTGCTTCTGCCGGCAGTGAACTCATACTCGCGCGCCATGGAGCGCCAGGCGGATGCCTACGCGCTGCGGGCCATACCTTCCCGCGCCCCCTTCATCTCCAGCATGGAAAAGCTGGCGGAACTCAACCTCGCGGAACGCCAGCCCCACCCCTGGATCGAGTTCATTTTTCACAGTCATCCGTCCATCCAAAAGCGCATCGCCTTTGCGCAGAAGTTTCCTGCTTAGCAACGCGTGCATCCAGACTGTCGGCCGCGAGTTAAGGCAGCGGATGGTAGTGGGGCTTTATCGCTTGAAAGACCCTATTGCTGAAATCGCTTCCAGCCGATAGTATTGTTGATGCTGGAACAATTAGAGCTAAAATACTTGGCAGTCTCTCACTCGATGGCCACCATACCCATTTCGCGCGCGACGACAGCTTCTCTGAAAAAGAAACGCAAATCCCCTGCGGGTATCTCCACAAACAATTTGATTTTCACGGCCCATCAAGGTACGAATGAAAAGGTTTTTAAGGATGTGGTATCCCTATACGTGGCCGCCAAAAGCACCGTTGCAGATGTGACCTATGGCAAGGGGGTTTTTTGGAAGGATATACCCAAGGACAGGTATAAGCTGCTCCCTTCTGACCTGAAGGATGGGGTTGATTGTTGCAAACTTCCTTACGGGGACGGAGAGATAGACTGTGTCGTTTTCGACCCTCCATATATGCACACGCCAGGTGGAACAGCCCATGTAAACCACCAGAATTACGAGGCCTACTATAAGAACAACGTTTCGTCTAATGGGTCGGGGAAGAAATACCACGAAGCCGTCTTAGACTTGTACTTTAAGGCTGCACACGAAGCATGCCGAGTCTTGAGGAAGGAAGGAATTTACATCGTCAAGTGCGGTGATGAAGTATGCGCTAACCAACAGCGGCTAACCCATGTGGAGATCGTGAACGAACTTACCCAGAATGGATTTATTGTTGAAGATTTGTTTGTGCTTTTGCGAAATAACCGTCCTGGGGTAAGCCGCGTGATCCGACAAGTTCATGCCCGGAAAAACCATTCTTACTTCCTGGTCTTTCGTAAATCCAAGAACAAGCGGCGTACTTAGGATCGTAGGATTCTCGGCAGCTCGGCCATGGCTTTTCCAAATGACTTTACCTCTACTCGATGCAATTCTTCAACTCCAGCCAAATCCAGATAGGCATCGGGAGGATCTAAGTAGTAAATACGGCTAATCCGCGCTACCCTCGATTGAAACATTTGGAACTGTTGTGGAACGCAGATTTCTGTTATAACCCCTGTCTTACTAGCCCGCTTCGTTTCAGCCGCAACGACAAGAACGCCCTTGTAAATCCCGTCTCCGAAAATGCGGTCTAAAACCAATTGATGAACCCATGCCTGCACTCCACGCTCACGGGTCGACGTCTTGATCGGAAGATGAATTTTTCGTCGCCTACTCCCAAGATCGAAAACGTAGTCGGTCGTGAGGTCTGCTCCAGTTTCGGGGATTTTGACCTTTTTTCGCGGTTCCACGCCCAAAACGCGAGCAACAATGTGACCTATTAGAATCTCGAAAAAGGTGCCAGAGGTTTTGCGTCCCACCTCATACACGTCGTTAGCCGCAAAGACGCTATAGGCTATCGTGTAAACTGATTCCACGACGTCATTTGCAGGGGTGTCCTGGAACCCATCTCGAAATGATTGAAGAAGGCCATCGAATTCAGCATCGTCGTCAATATAGATGGCTTCATTGACCGGTCTTGAATCAACTGAGTCGGAGAATCCAAAATAGCGCTTTCCTGCCACGTCGGAGGTGTACGTCCGGCGCCTGACATGACTGAGTATCTGTCGGGAGTGCAGGGCCATCTCTGAAATAAGGCTGGCTACTGGTTCGCCGCCAAGTTTCTTGGAAGCTATGGCCTTTAGCGTTCGGTATTGCTCATCAAGAAGCTCAGGCATGACTGGCGCATGGTATCACGAGGCAGGTTCATACGGTAGGGGTGTAATTGTTTTGTGTAATTGTTTTGTAATTGTTTCGACTGAGGTTCATATTATGTGTTGTTCAGCATCTTCCTCCTTTCAAGCTATAAAGCCCCACTACGCAGCGGATGCCTTGCGCCCGGAAAAGGGTTAAAGGAATTTATCGTTCATGCAATTCCGTGCGCAAGCGGGGAGGAGTCCAGCGCAAATTAAATCCTCCGCGCAGGCGCGCCAGAGAGCGGCGTCGCGCCGTATTGAAGGAGGCAGACTTGATACCTTTTCCGCGTAGTTTAGAAATATCCGCGTCCAGACCGACCTTTCGAAACAAGGAGGCGATTTCAGTTCCCAGCCCGCGGGCGGGGGTTGCTTCTTCCTTGGCGGCGTCGCGCAGAATAACCCGCACTTCTTCCTCGAGGCTCCGGCCATGTTGCTTGGCGCGACGCTGTAACCGCAGCTTGATCCCTGCCTCAATATTGCGAACCACCAATTGGGCCACTTGGTATCCCTCCTGATGTCACGATATCAAGACATCGGCTGTAAGCCAACAGTTCTTCCCGAGACTCGCGCTCCCGAACCTCCGGGCAGGCGTCCGTCTTTGAGATTCCCGGTTTTGGCTAGAGAAGAGCCGCGGACCGCAAAAACGGGGGTCCGCGCTACAAGTGCTCCTTCGCGCGGCACTATGCGCCAACCAGCTTATTGTGCCTTGCCGCTTCTGAGCCGATCCGCAGCGTAGACTGTGACAACGACGCGAGCATTCAGGGAAGAGACAGCCTTCATCGTCCGGGTAGTGAGCTTGATTTCATGGGGTTTGGTTTTGCCCTTTGACTGTACTCCGATATTGAAGTCGCGGATGGTCGCCGTGTCCCACAACTTTCGCTTCGCCCGGGGAAGTCCATTAATCAGTGCAGCGAAATCTCGAATGGCCGTATCTGCATTCTTTGGTTGTCGGGCCAGCTCAAGATGCGTGCTGTAAAGGTCGATCTCACGCCCCGCGTACAGGATGACCACATTCTTTCCGAATGCGGCGGCAAGTGGCCGAAGATTAAACTTCGCGTAAACGTCCAGATCAACGTTGAGGAATCCGGTTATGTCGTCCAATCGAGTTGCCATTTAGCGATTAATCGATGGAAGGGGGCTTGATCTCGATTCCGTGAAATTCAGGAATGTCTGCCGCCAAGCCGCCCTTCCGAAACAAGGATGCTATTTGAGTTCCCAGCCCGCAGACAGGAGGTACATCATCCTTGGCGGCGTCGCGCAGAATAACCCGGACTTCTTCCTCCAGGCTCCGGCCATGCCGCTTGGCGCGACGCTGTAACCGCAGCTTGGTCCCTGCCTCAATATTGCGAACCACCAATTGGGCCATTCTATTTTCCTGTCGATATCAGGATCTCCAGTAAGCCGCTAGCGCGGCGGGGACGTGCCCTGTACTTGGCGTAGTTTGTCCATAATGGGTGACCGAAAGGAGGTCACCCATGACCCAACTACGTCAACGCATGATCGAGGATCTTCGACTCCGTAACTTCTCGGAGCAGACGATCCGCTCTTACACGCAAGCCGTAGCCGAGTTCGCACGCTACTTCCACAAGTCGCCCGACCAACTCGGTTCCGAGCACATCCGTCAATACCAACTCTACCTGCTGAACGAGAAGAAGCTGGCCTGGCCCACTTTCCAGTTGCGCCGGTCCGCCCTGAAGTTCTTTTACACCCGCACGCTGAAGCGGGACTGGTTCGAGCACGAAGTCGCCAAGCCCAAAGTGCGGCGCAAGCTCCCCACCGTCCTCAGCCCCGAAGAAGTGCGGCTCGTGCTCGATGCCACGGTGAACCTGAAGCATCGGGCTCTCCTGGCCCTGCTTTACGCCACGGGGCTGCGTTGTGCGGAGGCGCAACAGCTTAAAGTCACCGACATCGATAGCCAGCGGATGCTGGTCCACGTCCGCGAAGGCAAGGGGAAGTTCCCCCGCCAAGTGAAGCTCTCACCCAAGTTGCTCGAGTTGCTCCGTATCTATTGGCGCTGGCGGAAGCCGAAGGAATGGCTGTTTCCCGGCCAGAGGCCAGGATTGCCCATGCATTTGTCCGGCATTCGGCAGATCTGCCAGCAACTCCGTAAGAAGGTGGGCCTCGCCAAGCCCGTCACTCCCCACGTCTTTCGCCATTCGTTCGCAACTCGGCTGCTGGATGACGGCACCGATCTGCGTACCATTCAACTCTTGCTCGGCCACACGGACCTGAAGACTACGGCCCGCTATCTGCACGTCTCGGAACGCCGCTTCCAAACCACCCCCAGCCCCCTGGACGCCCTGCCGATTCGCGACATTCGGACTTCCGACGGGGACGGTCGAAGGAGGTGAGCAGGCCTTGGCTGGAAGTGGCCGAGGTTTTTCGCCGTTACGGAGAGCGGTTCCTGAACCGCTGGGGTCACACCGTCTCTCCCCAGCAGCGCAAGGCGCTGCACGACATCCGCCTCTGCCGCACCGCCGCTTTGGGCGGCCACCTCGAGGAGTGCGATCACTGTGCTCGCCGCCGCATCGCCTACAACTCGTGTCGCAATCGCAGTTGCCCCAAGTGCCAATCTACCGCGCGCGATCGCTGGCTGGCGGAACGGGCGCAAGAGTTGCTCCCCGTCGCGTACTGTCACGTGGTGTTTACCGTGCCGCAAGAACTGGCGCCGCTGGCTCGGCAAAATCCAAGCTGTTTCTACGCTCTCTTGTTTCGTGCCGTGGCACAGACGCTGCTGGAGATCGCAGCCAATCCCCGACACCTGGGCGCCCGTATCGGTTTTCTTGCCGTGCTTCACACTTGGAGCCAGAACCTGCTCCTGCACCCCCATCTGCATTGCCTGGTTCCCGCCGGCGGACTGGCCTTGGACGGGTCGCGCTGGATCGCTTGCCGACGGAAATTCTTCCTCCCCGTCAACGTCCTCAGCCGCCTGTTCCGCGGCAAGTTGCTGGCCTTTCTGCAAGCGGCTTGGGCGGAAGGCAAGCTTCAATTCCACGGACAACTGACGGCGCTCGCTGCACCGGCGCGCTTTCGTGCTCTGCTCCACCAACTCCACCAGAAGGAGTGGGTCGTCTACGCCAAGCCTCCCTTCGGCGGCCCCCAGCACGTGCTCAAGTATCTGGCTCGTTATACTCACCGCGTCGCCATCTCCAATAGCCGGTTGGTGAGCCTGGCGGACGACCAGGTCAGCTTCCAGTGGCGCGACTCCAAAGATGGCAAGCGCCGGAAGACCATGACCCTGGAAGCGGTGGAATTCATTCGCCGCTTCCTGCTCCACGTTTTGCCTTCCGGCTTCGTCAAGATCCGGCACTTCGGTTTCCTCGCCCACCGCAACCGCGCGCAAGCCCTGGCACTCTGCCGCCAACACCTGCAGTCGGCCCGTTCCTACTACCCGTCCCCCGAGGTGCTCACTGAGCAGCAACGGCAAGCGATGGAACGTCGCTGTCCTTGCTGTCAGCACGGCACCCTCCACGTCGTCGCCTGGCTCTCGGTCGCGGAACTGAGTCTTGGCAGGTATGCTTCCCTACTCGTGCACCCCGTGGATTCTTCATGAACAGGATGGAGGACACACTCACGCCATCGCCAAAACGCCGGGCCGGGGGCTCGCCTCCCGCTTCGTGTGTCGCCACGATCTCCTGCTCTGCCTCACTCCCCTCTAGGTCTTTGACCGCCTAAATAGATTCCTTTTATAGCCGAACTTTGCGCGTGCTCTCTTGCGGGTGAACTGCCAATTAATCTTGACCCGATGCCGATTGACCTGGCGGTTCCAGGCGCGCG
>Ga0181533_1001376_pt1 | contig 31348 bp, 31 predicted proteins | sample PEATcosm2014_Bin_45_FD_119772 | JGI IMG/M metagenome (GOLD analysis project Ga0181533, IMG submission 119772) | Peatland microbial communities from MTU Mesocosm Facility, Houghton, MI, USA - PEATcosm2014_Bin11_60_metaG | ecosystem: Environmental > Terrestrial > Soil > Wetlands > Peat | place...
AAAGCCTCGGCGAGCGCCGCGGTGGAGCGCCGAGAGGCGAGCGGGCTGCGTTCAGCCCGCTGTCGTGCTCCGCTGAGCACGGCCAATGGTTGGATGCGCCTATCGGCGCTCCGCCTCCCCTCGATTTTCGGGGAGGGCTTTGCGGACGGGCTTTTTGGAATGGCTTGTTTTGGAATGGCTTGGCAAAACTCGGGCGCGCATGCGTCGCGAGAACGATTTTGCTTATCCGCCCAAACGGAGCCGGGCCGAAGAAGAGAGAGTCGCGCGCCTTGACCTTGGCGGGCGGCGCGGCTTCAATCCGGCGGCATCGAATAGAGCCGAAGCGAGGGAGCGCAACGATGACCTTCCGCATCGCCGTCGTGCAGCCGATTTCGCACCGTCCCGGGGAGGACGAGCGCAACGTCGCCGATGCGGTGCGCGCGATCGAGCGCGCCGCCGGCGAAGGCGCCCACTTCGTCTGCTTTCCAGAAACCTATCCCGGACCGTGGCGCATGCCGGCGACTTTCGATCCGACCGCGGCGCTCGCGGAAGCCGCCGCCACCCATGGCGTCCATGCGGTGTTCGGCACCATCGAGCCGATCGATGCCCAAGTCACTGGTAATCCCGCGTCCGCATACAATCTCATCGTCATGGCCTATCCGGACGGCCGCGCGCCGGCGCGCTATCGGCGCACCCATCCGAACGGGCCGTGGATCTATACCGGCGGGCGCTCCTGGGAATTCCAATATGTCGCCGGCAACGACTTTCCGGTGTTCGATACCGTGCACGGCAAAGTCGGGCTGGCGATGTGCAGCGAAGTCTATATGCCGGAAGTGACGCGCGCTTTGGCGCTACGCGGCGCCGAATTGATCTTCATGCCGGCCGGCGTCGACAAGAACCGGCTGTGGGCGACTTGGCGCACGCTGATCTTCGCCCGCGCCATCGAGAATTTGGCGATCGTGGTGACGACGCAAAATCTGTTCGATCATGCCCAGCGCGGGCTCGCCATGGTGGCGTCGCCGGAAGAAATTCTGTTCGAGAGCACGGCGGCGGGATTGAGCACGGTCGATGTCAGCCTCGATCGGGTGCGCTATCTGCGCTCGTCGCGCGACGAAGTCGGCTCGTCGGCGGCTTGCGGCGCCAAGCAGGGCGTGCTCGGACCGCAATGGCAGCGGCCGGAGCTTTACGACGCGTTCTATCCGCGGCCGCTGCGCGAAGCGGCGGAATGACGCGGATGAACATTCCCTTTGTCATTCCGGGGCCGAGCAAAGTGAGGAGCACGGAATCCATAACCACGGTTCGTGAATATGGATTCCGGACTTGCCACCATCCAAGTCGGCTGCTGCCGACTTGGCCATCTGCCTGCCGATTTCGGGTAAACCCGAGATCGGTGGCAATCCGGAATGACGATCCCTGCAATTCATCTCTTTATTGACCGCCGTGTCCGCCCGTCCCGATCTCGGCCCGCCACCCCGGCTCGGCTATACCCCGAGCCCGATCGACCGCGCCGCCGGCTGGCGCGGCGACGCCGCGGCGCTCGGGAAATTGCTCGCCGACGCGCGCGCCGGCGCCTATGCGATCGGCGGCGAGCTCGTGGTGCTGAAAGTCCGCGGCGAGGGTGGCGAGCCGCTGTTGACGCCGGCCGAGGCGCGCGCGCTCGGCGCCAGCGGCGACGCCGTGTTTCTCGGCCTCGCCGACGGCGCGCCGCGTTTCGGCTTCGGCCTCGATGCGCAAGCGATCGAGCCGCTCAAGACGCGCGGCGATCTGAAAATCATCGACCTGCGCTCGATCGCGGCGCAAGGCATGGTCGACGCGCAGCACCTGCCGGCGCTCGCCGAAGCCAAGGCGCTCATCGGCTGGCACGCGCGGCATCGCTTCTGCCCGAATTGCGGCGCGCCGACCGCGGTCGCCCAGGCCGGTTGGCGGCGCGATTGCCTGTCCTGCGGCGCCGAGCATTTTCCGCGCACCGATCCGGTCGTCATCATGCTGGCGATCGCCGAGGAGCGCTGCATTCTCGGCCGCTCGCGGCGCTTCGCGCCGACCATGTGGTCGTGCCTTGCCGGCTTTTGCGAGCCCGGCGAATCGATCGAAGAGGCGGTGCGGCGCGAAGTGCTCGAAGAGTCCGGCATCGCCTGCGGGCGGGTCAAATATTTCGCCTCGCAGCCGTGGCCGTTCCCGTCGTCGATCATGATCGGCTGCGTCGCGCAGGCGCTGTCGGAAACCCTCGTCATCGATCGCGAGGAGCTGGAAGACGCGCGCTGGTTCATGCGCGAGGAATTGGCCTTGATGCTCAAGCGGCAGCATCCGCAGGGCCTGACCACGCCGCCGCCGGTCGCGATCGCGCACCATATCATCCGCAGCTTCGTCGAGGACGGCGCCGATGTCCTCCGCTGACGGCGCGCGCATCGCGGGACCTGCCGGCGCGCCGCGCATCCTGTGCACCGGCATCATCGTGCTCGACGAGGTTTATCAGGTCGACGAATTTCCCAACCCGGACGGCAAGGTGCAGGCGAACGGATTTTTTGTCGTCAACGGCGGCTGCGCGGCCAATGCCGCGGTGGCGGTGGCGCGGCTCGGCGGTCGCGCCGCGCTCGCTGGCCCGATGGGCGGTCCGGCCGGCGAAGACGGCAATGGCGACCGCGTGCTCAAGGCGCTGTTGCGCGAGAACGTCGATTGCACCGCCTGCCCGCGCATCGACGGGCTTTCGACCGCGCTGTCGGCGATCTTCATCAATCGGCGCGGCGACCGCATGATCGTGACCTACCGCGACGACCGCATCGCGGCGACGCTCCCGGACGATCCGGAGGCGGTTGTCGCGGCCGCTGATGCCGTGCTGGCCGATAACCGCTATCCGGCCTTCGTGCGGCCGATCTGCGCGGCGGCGCGGCGTCGCGGCCGCCCGGTCGTGCTCGACGGCGACCGGCCCACCGCGGAAGACGATCCGCTGTTCCGCATCGCCACCCACGTCATTTTTTCCTCCGAATGCCTGCGCGAGACCACCGGCCTAGCCGATCTCGGCGAGGGTTTGCGCCGCATCGCGCGCCGGACCGACGCGTTCCTTGCCGTCAGCAATGGACCCGACGACGTCGTCTATCTCGCAGGCGGGGTGCTGCACCGGCTGCCGGTATTCAAAATCGCGGCCGTCGACACGCTCGGCGCCGGCGATGCCTTTCACGGCGGTTTCGTGCTGGCGCTGGCGGAGGGGCAAAGCGAGATGGCAGCCATGCGCTTCGGCGCCGCCGTCGCCGCCATCAAGTGTTCGCGGCTCGGCGGCTCGGCGGGCGCGCCGACCCGGCCCGAAGTCGAGGCGTTTTTGGCTCAAAATGACGCGCCTTCCGACCATTCTCCGGCCGGCGGGCATCCGGCTCCTGTGCTGCCACTGGCGCAGCCTTAACCGCGATAATCGAAATCCGGCTTGATTTAGAATTTTGTTCTATGTAGTTATAGCCATAGCCATCTTAATAGAAGAATATCTCCAATGGACGCTATCGACCGTAAAATCCTTGTCGTCTTGCAAGAAGATGCCTCGCTCTCCGTCGCCGAAATCGGCTCGCGGGTAGGGCTGTCGTCGACGCCGTGCTGGAAGCGCATTCAACGGCTCGAATCCGACGGCATCATTCAAAGGCGCGTCGCGCTTGTCGATCAGGACAGCATCGGGCTCAATATCAGCGTGTTCGTCTCGATCGAGACCGGCGATCACTCGCAGGACTGGCTCGACCGCTTCGCCAAGACGGTCACCGCGATGCCGGAAGTGATGGAATTTTATCGCATGGCGGGCGACGTCGATTACATGTTGCGCGTCGTGGTGCCTGACATCGCCGGCTACGACGCCTTTTACAAGCGCCTGATCGCCGCCGTGCCGCTGAAGAACGTGACGTCGCGCTTCGCCATGGAAAAGATCAAATCGACCACGGCCTTGCCGATACCAGAAGTCAGGTGACAGTAATCAGTAATCAGATCAGGCTTCTGATTACTGACCACCGATTACTGACCTCTGGTCACGACGGCGTGCGCGCGATCGAGGTCGACTGCCGCGGCCGCATGTAGATTTGATCGTGCAATGTCAGCGTGCCGGTCATGACGTAGCCGTAGCTCGGATTGTAGCTGTACTGGACCTGGGCCAGCACCAAATAGCTGTTCGGCACCGCAAGCGACGACGGCACGCTCACGCTGAGGCCGACCGTGAGTGCGGTGCCGTTGAGCGTGTCGCTCCAGACCACCGTGGCGTTGCCCTGCGCATCGATGGCGATTTCCGACACGACCTCCTGCAGATTGGCGGCCGAGTAGGGGGCGACGATGGCGGAGCCGGCGGCGAGGATATTCGACATGCCGGCATTGGTGATGTCGGTATATTGGGAGGCGAGATCGGCGAGCGCATGCGCGGTCAAGGTCACTTTGCGGCTCGCGGCGATGCCCTGCGTCGCCTCGACGCTGCCGAGACAGAGCGTCATCATCACCGGCAGCAGCATGGCGAATTCCACGGCCGAGACGCCGCGGCGGTCGTCGACCAAGCGCGCAATGCGACGGACAAGGCGCGTAGCGTTCATCTGGAAATCCTCCCACGCGTCCTTATGACGATGCGTAAGGTTCGTTTCTGAAGATCGCGGTGGCGGCGAGCAGATCGAAGCCGCCGTTCAAGTTGCCGATGTTGAAGCCGAGCAAATTGACGTAGACCGGATATTTGTAATAGAGCCGCAACATCACGATGTCGCCGGGGCCGCCGGGATTGTAGCCGAGGCTCGACGTATTGAGGCTGCCGGAGGCGACCGGCAGGCCGAGATTCACCGACGTAAACGACGGATAGGTTTCGACGTCGACATAGAGGCCGCCGCTGCAGTTGAAGATGCCGTGAATCTGATTGCAGACCTGTTGTTTGAACTGCGCGGCGCTCCAGCCGTTGATCTGGGCCTGGCCGGTGAGGACGAGACGCGCCGAAGCGGCGGCGGCGGTTTCCAGCGTCTGGCCGGCGAGAAAAACCAGCGCCGTTTGCAGGATCGCGAACAGCGCGGCGACGAACGGCGCGGCGAGCAGCGCGAATTCGACGCTGGTTCCCGCCGCGCTCGCCCGGACGAAGCGGCGCACCGGCAGTGCTGTGAACAATCGGACGACAAGGACGAAAGGCGTGGGCCGATGCAGCATGGATCATCCTCAGCAGATGAACGCCGCGCCGCGCTGCGGCGCGAAGACCGATGCATCGAGCAGTAGCAGCGCCCCGTTGGCGATTTATTTCAGTCGCGATCGCAAACGTCGGCGCCTGCGTTACGGGCGGCTAACCATGACGGGAAGGATGGTTGTGCAGCGCAGAACAGCCGCGCGTCGCGGCCGCGCTTTAACGCGCGGCGCCGGCAGCGAGCGCTTGCGCATTGCGGTTGCTCGCTTGGCCGATCGTCTTGTCGAAGAACTCGCCGTCATCGCCGAGCGTGATGCGCGGCGCGCATTCCGGCGTGCAGCTATAGGTGCTGCGGGCGAGGCCGCGATAGACATAGACGAGGCGATCGGGCGGCGCCTTGACTTCGACATTGCGCTCCATCAGCACGGCGCCGCTGCGGTCCATGACGACGATATTGGTCGCGCCGTAGGCCTTGCCGGTGACGATGGCGATGCCGCCCTGCTGGATCGTGATGTCGGCGATCAGCGGGTTGCCGATCACCAGCGTGGTGGCCCGCTCGGGCAGCTTCATGATGCGGGCCTGATCGAGCTGGACTGCAATCGGCTCGTCGGCAAAGGCATGTGTCGCGATCGATGCAAAAACCAGGCCTGCCGCGAGCCAAAGCAGCATCCGCAGGGCCGGCTGGCCTCGCGCCCTCAACGCCGCCATCGATACTCTCCGAAACGCTACGCGGATTCGACAACCGAACCGGCCATACAACGCCGGTTCACTGGCCCTTCCACTTGACTGCAAATTCATGAATGAAGTGCAAATCGCGCGCCGCGGTATTGCTGCGGCGGTGCAATCGCAACGCGGCGGTGACGTTTGATTAACGATGACCGCGAACATCGGCGCAATCGCGCGGCGCCTTAGCCGACCCTTAATGCCATTTCGTCCATCGAAGGACGGGATTCTCGGCATGCGCCGGCGGCAGGGGAACATTTGCCGCTCCGATGGGAGTATCGCATCCAATGCCGGCTATCGATTTCCTGGTCTTGCCGTTTGCCGATCTTCGCCGCAGGCTCGACCAGAGCACGGTCTACGACTGGGCGATGCGATGTCCGATCATGATCTATTGCTCGTTCATCTTGTTCCGCGACGTCGCCGCATTCTGTCACCAGGTCCAGCAGAACCCTGCGGCGTTCGAGCAGTTCGATATCGGCGTCGTCCTCGCCATGCTGGCGCGGATATCGCAATGGCTGTTTGTCGTTCTGCTGTCAATCCAGCCGCTGTTCCGGCTTCGCGCTATCGGCAAAACCGACGAGATCCTGCCCCGCGCGGCGGCGCTGCTCGCTATTTGCATACCGTTGCTGTTCATGCAGCTCGAGCGGGCGACGCCAAGCATCGCATTCAATCTGCTGGCCGTAATTCTCAGCCTGGTGGCCAATGTGATGTGTCTGGTCACCGTCAGTTTTCTCGGCCGCTCGCTGAGCGTGATGCCGGAGGCGCGGCAACTCGTGCGCAGCGGTCCCTACGGCCTCGTCCGCCACCCGTTGTATCCGTGCGAGATGCTGGCGACCGTCGCCGTCGCGCTGCAATATCGTTCGCCGGCTGCGGCCGGACTGCTCGCGCTGCTGGTCGCGCTGCAAGTGGCGCGGGCCCGCAGCGAGGAAGCCGTGCTGGCGCGGGCGTTCCCGGATTTCGCCGCCTACCGGGCCAACACGCCGTTCATGATTCCACGGGATCCGGTGCGCTTTCTCGCCTCCTTCATGATCGACCCCGCCATGCGCTGGCGTTCCGCCTTCGTCGTCGCGACCACGGTCGCGCTGCTGGGTCTGGTGGCGACGGCGTTGCCGCGGCTGATCGTCTAGCCGCGGGCAGCAGCATTGCGCCGGCCGCGATCCGTGACGCAGCGCGCCGGAATGAAACGTGATGTTAACTACATCAAAGAGCGTCAAGTCCATAGCGGTTTTTACTGATCAACTTAACTCCGTCGAAATTTCTCGTTGCTAGCTTCGCTCACGATCCAAGCGGTTCTGAGAAAGACCGTTGGATCAACTCAGACAGCCACGTGTGGACCTAAGGAGCCAGCTCATGAAAACCCTCTTTTCGCGCTTCGTGAAGGACGAGTCCGGCGCCACGGCCATTGAATACGGTCTCATCGCCGCCGGCATTTCGGTTGCGATCATCGCCGTCGTCCAAGGCCTCGGCAGCAAGCTGAACAGCACGTTCAGCAGCGTTTCCGGCGCGCTCACCAACTAAGTGTCGTCACGTTTGCTACGAGAAGGCTCCATCGGAGCCTTTTCGCTTATTTTCGGCCGCGGTGTCTCGTGCGACGGCGCCGACCGGCCGGTATGCCTGTTCCGTCGCATCGAACGCGCTTTGCATCGCCATCGATTGATGCCGCCATGCTGACCGAAGCCATCAGGTTGACGCTGTTTCCCGGCATGATGGCCTTTGCCGCATCGAGCGATCTGTTGACGATGACGATCGCCAATCGCGTATCGGTCATTCTCGTCGGCGGCTTCCTTGTGCTCGCGGCACTGACCGGAGCGAGCGCTGCCGAGATCGCCGCCCATGCCGGCGCCGCCGCCGCGGTGCTCGCCGCGGCATTCATCTGTTTCGCGCGCGGCTGGATCGGCGGCGGCGACGCCAAGCTCGCCGCCGCGACGGCGTTGTGGCTGGGCTTCGGCCATCTCCTCGACTACCTCCTTTATGCGTCCATCCTGGGCGGCGCATTGACCGTGTTGATCGTGCAGTTCCGTCACCTGCCGCTGCCGCAGCTTCTGGCCGGCCGGGACTGGGCGGAACGCCTGCATCGGCCGGACGGCGGCGTGCCGTACGGCATCGCGCTCGCGGCGGCGGCGCTTCTGGTCTATCCGCAGACCGAATGGATGACGGTGCTCGGCCGCTGAAGTGGGATGACTTTTCTTCGAATCGTCATCCCAGTTCAGCTGATTGTTTGAGCATGCCCTTTTCGCAGAACCGGCTGCCACCCTCGGATCAAGTCCGAGGGCAGGCTTTTTGCGGGACATGCTGGAGCCGGCGCGCGTTGACGCAAGATTAACGTGATTTGGATACGCCTCATTAACCATGCCTTGACGTTTAGCTGCTGAAATCCAGCACTGACGGCCGGTCTCGGTCGTCGCGTCTTGCGGAAAGTGAAGCGTAATGAAAGCCGCGCGTCTCGTGGTTCTCGGTGTTGCTGTGGCCGCCGGCGGCACAGCGGCGTATTTGGCGGCCGGGAGCAAACAAGCGGCGCCGCCGCCGGCGCCGCCGCCCGTCGTGCAACTCGAAACCGTCGACGTCCTGGTCGCCAAGTCCGATCTCGCCAGGGGACGGCTGATCGACAATGAGGATGTCGGTTGGCAGTCGTGGCCGGCCGCCGCGGCCAATCCTAACTTCATCAAGAAGCCCGAACGGCCCGACGCCGTCAGCGAATTCGTCGGCGCGATGGTGCGCGTGGCGGTGGTCGCCGGCGACCCCATCCGCAGTCCCAATGTGGTGATGGCCAAGGGCTCGGGCTTCATGGCCGCCGCGCTGCCGCAAGGCATGCGCGCGGTCGCCTTGGACATTTCGCCGGACGCCGAAGCCGGCGGCTTTATTCTTCCCGAAGACCATGTCGATGTCATGCTGACGCGCCACGACAAAGCGGCGGAGAAAGCGAGCGGCGTCGAGAAGGTCGTCAGCGAAACGATTCTCCGCAATGTGCAGGTGCTGGCGATCGATCAGGCGATCGAGGAAAGGAACGATAAGAACGACAAGAATCCCGCGAAAACGCTGCTCGGCAAAACCGTGACGCTTGAACTGACTCAATCGCAGGCCGAGACGCTGGCCCTGTCGCATCAGATGGGGACGCTGTCGCTGACGCTGCGCAGCATCCTCGATTCCGGTTCGGAAGTCGCCGAAGGCGGCGACGACAAGAAGGACCGTGACGCTCCGATCAATACGGTGCGCTTCGGGGTCAGCACGATGGGAACGACCCGATGAGCGGGCGGAGGGACATCACGATGGCGGCAAGGACATCGACCGGCGCGGCGGGATTGGCGGCGCTCCTCGTCGTGGCCTGGCTGGGGCCGCCGGCGGTCGCCGGCAACATCGCGTTCAACGCGCCGCCGACCCAGACCATTCACGTCGCCGCCGGCGACGCGGAATCGCAGTCGATCGCGCTCGGCGTCAGTAAATCCGTCGTCGTCGATCTGCCGCGCGACATCCGCGATGTGCTGGTCGCCGATCCGAAGATCGCCAATGCCGTGGTGCGGTCGTCGCGCCGCGCCTACATCATCGGCAGCACGGTCGGCCAGACCAACGTGTTCTTCTTCGATGCCGAGGGCAAACAGATCGGCGGCTTCGATATCGCGGTGACGCGTGACCTCAACGGTATCCGCGCCGCGATCCGGCAGGTTATACCGGAGGCCGATATCACGGTCGAAGGCATCGGCGACGGCGTCGTCCTGTCCGGTTCGGTGTCGAGTCCCGCCGAGGCGCAGCAGGTCTACGATATCGCGGCGCGGCTGGTCGGCGACAGCGGCGCGAGCGGCAACAAGATCGTCAATGCCATCGTGGTGCGCGGCCGCGATCAGATCATGCTCAAGGTGACCGTCGCCGAGGTCGAGCGCGATGTTCTCAAGCAGCTCGGCATCAATCTGACCGGCGCGCTGAACTACGGCACGGCGGTCGTGAATTTCAACACCAGCAACGCGTTCTCGGCCTCCGGTTCGCCGCCGACCAACAGTATTTTCGGCCAGTTCAACTCGGTCACCGCTACGCTGCAGGCCATGGAACAGGCCGGCGTCATCCACACGCTCGCCGAGCCGAACCTCACCGCGATTTCCGGCGAATCCGCAACCTTCGTGGCCGGCGGTGAGTTTCCCGTCCTCAACGGCTTTTCCTGTTCCGGCACGTCGACCACGACGGGCGGAGCGTCGACCTGCCAGCCGGCGATCGACTTCAAGAAATTCGGCGTCAGCCTGAATTTCACCCCGGTCGTGCTCACCGAGGGCCGCATCAGCCTCAAAGTCATGACCGAAGTGTCGGACCTGTCGACCAACAATTCGCTGACCATGACGATTCCGGGCAGCAACCAGAGCGTGACCATTCCGTCGATCCGGACCCGCCGCGCCGAAACCACGGTCGAAATCCCGTCCGGCGGCTCGCTCGCCCTGGCCGGCATGATCCAGAACACGACCAAGCAGGCGGTCAACGGCCTGCCGGGCCTGATGGAGCTTCCCATTCTCGGGACGCTGTTCAAGAGCCGCGATTACGTCAACCAGCAGACCGAACTGATGGTGCTGGTCACGCCCTATGTGGTGCGCGCGGTGGCGCAGAAGGACCTGTCGCGGCCGGACGACGGTTTCGCCGATGCGAGCGATCCCTCGAGCATCCTGCTCGGGCGACTCAACCGCATCTACGGCGTCGGCGCCGCGCCCGAACCGGCCGACGCCTATCACGGCAAATACGGGTTCATTCTCGAGTGATCCGGCGCAGGAGACGACGATGCAGACTGTCCGCCCAATGATCGCCGGCCGTTCCGTCGCGCGGCTCGCGGTTCGCGCCGCCGCTGCCGCGGCCTGCGCGCTGTTGCTGTGCGGATGCAATACCGACCAGAAGGTCGCAGCCGCTCCCGAGATTTCGCCGGACTATCGCTTGCGTCATCCGATCACGCTTCAGGAAGCCGAGCATTCGATGGAGGTCTTCATCGGCTCCAACCGCGGCGAACTCAATCCGACACAGCGCGCGGAAGTTCTGTCGTTCGGGCTCGGCTGGAAACGGCAGGCGACCGGCGGCGTCATCGTCGAACGCCCGATCGGCGCCAGCAACGAGGCCGCCTCCGCCGATGCGATGCGCGAAGTCCTTTCGATCCTTGCCGCGAGCGGGCTGCCGCAGCAGAGCATCGTCGTGCGCACTTATCCCGCGGGATCGAATCTCGCAACCATCCGCGTCAGTTACCCGAAGATCGTCGCGCAGGCCGGCCCGTGCGGCGTTTGGCCGGCAAATCTCGGCCCTTCCATGAACCGCGATTACACCGAAAACCAGCCCTATTGGAACTTCGGCTGCGCGCACCAGCACAATCTCGCCGCCATGGTCGACAATCCCGCCGATCTGGTGCAGCCGCGCGGCGAAACCGCGACCTATACGCCGCGGCGCACCGTGGTGATCGAGAAGTATCGTACGGGTGAGAACGCTTCGACCGCGGCGTCCAGCGGCAGCGCGTCGGCCAAGATCAGCGACGTCGGCAAATAGCGTGAGCAAACGACGTGACCGGATGAGCCTCGTGATAATGTCGGCCAATCATGCGACCAACTGAACAAGCCGCGCCGGAAACAAGCGGCCCGGTCGACGCGATCGGCCGCGAAGAGCATATCGCGCCGGCGCCGCGGGTATCGGTGCAGGCGTTTTGCGAGAACGTCGACACCGCCGCCGCCATCCAGGCGGCCGGCGAGGATCGGCGCATGGCCAAGGCGCATTTGCGCATTCAAATGGGCGGCTTCACCGCGGCCATCGAGGCCTATCAAAGCTCGCCAACGCCGAATGTCATCATCCTGGAGACCGAAAGCCGCGGCGAGGACGTCCTCGAAGCCCTCGATCAGCTCGCCAATTATTGCGACGCCGGCACGCGCGTCATCGTCATCGGCCGCATGAACGACGTGATGCTTTATCGGGAACTGGTGCGGCGCGGCGTCAGCGATTATCTGATTTCGCCGGTCGACGTGCTGCAGATCGTGCGCGCCATCTGCGGACTATTCTCGGCGCCGGACGCAAAGCCGGTCGGCCGCATCATCGCCGTGGTCGGCGCCAAAGGCGGCGTCGGCGCCTCGACCGTCGCCCACAATATCGCCTTCTCGATCGCGCGCGATCTCGTGCTCGATGCCGTCGTGACCGATCTCGACCTCGCCTTTGGCACCGCCGGGCTCGATTTCAATCAGGATCCGGCGCAAGGCATCGCGGAGGCGGTGTTCTCGCCCGACCGCATCGACACCGCGTTCGTCGACCGGCTGTTGGCGAAATGCACCGACCATTTGAACCTGCTGGCCGCGCCCGCGACGCTCGATCGCGTTTATGATTTCGGCGCCGATGCCTTCGAAGCGATCTTCGATTCGCTGCGCGCCACGGTGCCCTGCATCGTGCTCGACGTCCCGCATCAATGGACCGGTTGGACCAAGCAAACGCTGGTCGGCGCCGACGACATTTTGATCGTCGCCACGCCCGATCTCGCCAACCTTCGCAACACCAAGAACATCTACGACTTTCTCAAGGCGGCGCGGCCGAACGACCGTCATCCGCGCTATTGTCTGAACCAGGTCGGGGTGCCGAAGCGGCCTGAAATCAAGGCCGCCGACTTCGCCAAGGCGCTCGACGACGAGGCCATGGCGATCATTCCGTTCGAGCCGCAACTGTTCGGCGCGGCCGCCAATAACGGGCAGATGATCGCCGAAATTTCGTCAGGCCATCGTACCGCCGAGATGTTCCGCCAATTGGCGCAGTATCTGACCGGTCGTTCGGAACCGAAGAAACAGCGCGGCGGGCTGTTGTCGCCGTGGCTAGAAAAATTGCTGCAGGGGTAAACCTAAGCTGTTGGAGTTGCGTTCGTGTTTGGCAAGCGTCCCACATCCGGCAATGCGCCCGCAGGCATCGAGCAGCGGCAGGCGGCGGCGGCGCGTGCGCCGGCGCCCGCCGCGCCGCCGCCGCCTGCCGCCGCGCCTTCAGGCGGCGGGCGCGCGCCGATGCCGTCGGCCGGCCTTGGCGCCGCGGTCGTCGGCGCGCCGACCAAAAAGCCGAATGTCGGTGGTGCGCCGAACCAGCCGCAAATCCCGACCGCGACCGATTCCCGGCGCTCGGAATCCTATTACGAGGTCAAGGGCACCATCTTCGGCGCGCTGATCGAAGCGATCGATTTGGCGCAGCTCGCCAAGCTCGACGCCGAATCGGCGCGCGAGGAAATCCGCGATATCGTCAACGAAATCATCGCCATCAAAAATATCGTGATGTCGATCTCCGAGCAGGAGGACCTGCTCGACGATATCTGCAACGACGTGCTCGGTTACGGGCCGCTCGAGCCGCTTTTGGCGCGCGACGAGATCGCCGACATCATGGTCAACGGTGCGGGCACGGTCTATATCGAAGTGGCCGGCAAGATTCAGAAGACCGGCATCCGTTTCCGCGACAACCAGCAGCTTCTGAACATCTGTCAGCGCATCGTCAGCCAGGTCGGCCGGCGCGTCGACGAATCCTCGCCGATCTGCGACGCGCGCCTGCCCGACGGCTCGCGCGTCAACGCCATCGTGCCGCCGCTGGCGATCGACGGCCCGGCGCTCACCATCCGCAAATTCAAGAAGGACAAGCTGACGCTCGAGCAATTGGTGCGGTATGGCTCGATCTCGCCGGAAGGCGCGGAAATCCTCAAAGTCATCGGCCGCTGCCGCGTCAACACCCTGATCTCGGGCGGCACCGGCTCGGGCAAGACGACCCTGCTCAACTGTCTGACGCGTTATATCGACGACGACGAACGCATCGTCACCTGCGAAGACGCCGCCGAATTGCAATTGCAACAGCCGCACGTGGTGCGGCTGGAAACCCGGCCGCCCAATCTCGAAGGCGAAGGCCAGATCACCATGCGCGATCTGGTGCGCAACTGCCTGCGCATGCGGCCGGAACGCATCATCGTCGGCGAGGTGCGCGGCCCCGAGGCGTTCGACCTGTTGCAGGCCATGAATACCGGCCACGACGGCTCGATGGGCACGCTGCACGCGAACACGCCGCGCGAGGCGCTGTCGCGCCTGGAATCGATGATCACCATGGGCGGCTATGCGCTGCCGTCGCGTACCATCCGGGAGATGATCTGCGCCGCGGTCGATGTCGTGGTTCAGGCCGCACGGTTGCGCGACGGCTCGCGCCGCATCACCCACATCACCGAAGTGATCGGGCTGGAAGGCGACGTCATCATTACCCAGGACGTTTTCCTCTACGACATCATCGGCGAGGACGCCGCCGGCAATCTCGTCGGCCGCCACCGATCGACCGGTATCGGCCGTCCGAAGTTCTGGGATCGCGCCCGCTACTACGGCGAGGAAGCGCATCTGGCCGCCGCGCTCGATGCGGCGGAGGCCGCCGGTGAAGCAGCCCAAGCCTGAGCAACGGAAACGGTCATGAGCGCCTATGGTCTTTTCTTGCTGGTGACGATCGCGATCGGCGGCGTGGCGTGGGTGTTCGTCTATCCGCTGCTCTCCGGCGAGCGCAAGGCGGAACGGCGCAAGGCGAGCGTGGCGCGGGCCCAGCCGATCGCGGCGCGGCCGACGCGGGTGGCACAAAAATCCCGCCGCGAACAGGTCGAGGGCACGCTCAAGGAAATCGAGGAGAAGCGAAGAACCAGGAAGCGACCGCCGCTCTCGGTGCGACTGACGCAGGCCGGGCTCAGCTGGTCGAAGCGCAAATTCATGATCGTGGCGGGCGTGCTCGGCGTGGCGGTCTTCGTCGCGGCGGCCGCATTTGGATTGGGCCCGCTGCCGGCGCTCGCTTTCGGTTTCGCGGCCGGGTTCGGCTTGCCGTCATGGCTATTGAGCTTCCTGAAAAAGCGCCGCGAGGCGAAATTTCTGGCCGCTTTCCCGGATGCCGTCGATGTCATTGTTCGCGGCATCAAGGCCGGCTTGCCGCTCCTCGACAGCCTGAAATTGATCGCCGTCGACGCCGTGGAGCCGGTGCGCGGCGAATTCCGCTCCATCATCGAAACCCAGACCGTCAGCATGCCGATCGGCGAGGCCTGCATGAAGCTCTTCGAAAACATGCCGGTCGCGGAGGCCAACTTCTTCGGCATCGTGATTTCCATTCAGCAGCGCTCCGGCGGCAATCTTTCGGAAGCGCTCGGCAATCTGTCCCGGGTGCTGCGCGACCGCAAGAAGATGAAAGCCAAGATTCAGGCGATGTCGATGGAGGCCAAGGCTTCCGCGAGCATCATCGGCGCCTTGCCGATCGCGGTCATGTCGCTCGTCTGGCTGACGAGCCCGGCCTATATCGCGCTGCTGTGGACCGAGCCGCTCGGCCGCGTGATGGTGGCCTGTAGCGCGGCCTGGATGGTGGCCGGCGTGCTGGTGATGCGCAAAATGATCAATTTCGATTTCTGACGGCCGCGGCAATGACCTCGTCGATCACCCAATATCTCGATCTGCCGACGCTGACGATGATCCTCGCGGCGATCGCTGCCGGGGCCACCGTGCTCACGCTGGCGATGCCGCTGTTGGCGACCGACACGCTCGGCAAGCGCATGAAGGCGGTCGCGCTCGAGCGCGAGAAGATGCGGCAGCGTGAACGCGAGCGGATGGCGCAGGGCTCCAAGGTCGCGCTGCGGCAATCGCCGAAAATCTACATGAAACGCGCCGTCGACAATTTCAATCTGTCGAAATGGGTCGGCCAGGAGCAGGCCCGCGCCAAGCTGGTACAAGCGGGCTATCGCGGCCAGGCGCCTTATGTCGCCTATCTGTTCTTCCGCATGACCATGCCTGTGGTCATGCTGGTGGTCTCGTCGTTCTACATTTTCGTCGTCGTCGATCTCGATTATCCGGTGATGCTGAAGGTCCTGGTTTCGATCGGCTGCGCCTATCTCGGCATGCAGAGTCCTAATCTGTTCCTGAAAAACAAGATTCAGCGCCGCCAGACCTCGCTCAAGCGCGCCTTCCCCGACGCGCTCGATCTGCTTCTGATCTGTGTCGAGTCCGGCATGTCGATCGAGGCGGCGTTTCGCAGGGTCGCCGAAGAAATCGGCACGCAGTCGGTGGCGCTGGCCGAGGAGTTCACGCTGACCACGGCGGAACTGTCGTACCTGCCGGATCGCCGCCAGGCCTATGAGAACCTGGCGCAGCGCACCGGTCTCGATGGCGTGAGGGCGGTGTGTCTCGCCTTGCAGCAGGCCGAGCGCTACGGCACGCCGCTCGCCACCACGTTGCGCGTGCTGGCGCAGGAAAATCGCGACATGCGCATGGCGGAAGCCGAGAAGAAAGCGGCCGGCCTGCCGCCGATGCTCACCGTGCCGATGATCGTGTTCTTCCTGCCGGTCCTGTTCGTCGTCATTCTCGGTCCGGCGGCGATCCGGGTGATGGCAATCCAGTGAGCCCGTCATTGCTTCGTCGCTTCGCTCCTTCGTAAAGACGAAGCCATTACGCCGCGCGCGCCGCCCGCGTAGTCGTGGCGCTCGCGCAATGACCGGCGATCAGCTCGATCCCGCTCGATACGGAGCGGCCGGCTTGCCGAGCGGAATACTACCCTTATTCGCGAGCATCTGCCGCAGATAAGCGACATTGGCGGCGGCCTGATCGGGCGGCAGATCGGCGCGTGCGATCGTTTCGGCTTCGGCGAAACGGCCCTGCAGCCCTACCACCAAGGCAAGGTTCTGGCGCACGCGCGGATCGACCGGGTTTTGCGCCGCAGCGCGCCGCAGTGTCGCTTCGGCATTCTTAAGGTCCTTCGACAGGGCGTAGGAAAGCCCGAGATTGGACAGTACGGATGGCTCGTCGGGCACGATTTTGAGCGCGGTGAGGTAGTGCCGTTGCGCCTCCTCGTGACGGCCCATCTGGTCGAGCACGGCGCCTTGCGCCGACAAGATGTGCCAATCGGGCTGGTCGGGCGCATGGGCGCGGTCGAACACTTCGAGCGCGCGCTCGTAATCGCCGGCTTCGGCGAGCGCGCGGCCGAATTCGCCGAGCACGACTTTGTTGCGCGGGTTCTGGATCGAGGCCTGTTCGAGAATGGCGACCGCCTGCGCGCGCTGCCCGGTGGCGCGCAGCGCCTGGGCGTAGCGCAGCGCGGCGTCGAGATCGGAAGGATTGTCGCGGTATTTTTGGCCGTAGAGCGCGACGTCGCGGTGCCAATCGGCGTCGGGCCGATCGGTCGGCGCGAGCGTGACCGAACCGGTCGTGTCGGTGCTTTGCGTGGTCTGGCATCCCGCCGCGGCGACGGCGATCAAGGCTGCGGTCGCGGCCGAGGCGAGCAGGCGGAGAGAGCGGGATCGGCTGAAACGCATCTCGATCGCTGCCGATAGCTGCCGAAAAGCTGCAACGGCGCCGGCACAGCCGAGCGCAGGGTCGACCAGCAATAGAACGTTAACCCTAACGCGCGGTTAACGAATGATGGCGGCCGCGGGCTCGAACAGGCTGAGCAGGCCGCCCAGCAAGGCGAGCGGCGTCGGCGGGCAGCCATCGATGTGCAGATCGACTGGAACGACGGCGCTGACGCCGCCGGCAACCGCATAGCTGCCGGCGAAGACGCCGCCGTCGAGCGCGCAACGGCCGACGGCGACGACCCATTTCGGATCCGGCGTGGCGCGGTAGGTGCGTTCGAGCGCCTCGCGCATATTGCGCGTGACCGGTCCGGTGACGAGCAGCACGTCGGCGTGCCGCGGCGAGGCGACGAAGCGCAGTCCGAAACGTTCGAGATCGTAGAACGCATTGTTGAGCGCGTGAATCTCGAGTTCGCAGCCGTTGCACGAGCCGGCATCGACCTGCCGGATGGAGAGACTGCGGCCGAGCCGGCGTCGCGCCGCCTGCGTGACGTTAGCCGCCAGTTCGGCCAGCGCCGCTTCGTCGGGCGCCGGCGGCGCTTCGGTCAGCGGCCGGTGCATCAGACTTTCGAAAATGGTTCTGCGCATCAGGTGCCTTTTCAGTCGCGCATGGTCTTTATGGACACTCCGTTGCCGGCTTTCCCGAGCTAGAGGTCATGCCCGGAATACGAGCAGTTGAACGACTTGTTGCAGAGCGGAAAGTCGGCGACGATATTGCCTTCGATCGCGGCTTCCAACAGCGGCCATTGCAGCCACGATGGATCGCGCAAGTGACAACGCGCGACGCGGGAGCCGTCGAGCCGCAGCCAAATCAGCACGTCGCCGCGGAAGCTCTCGACAAGCCCCAGACCTTCGCCGTTCACGCCTTCGTCGCCGTCGAGCGGCTGCGCGGTCGGCCCGTCCGGCAGCCGGTCGAGGATTTGTTCGATCAAACCGATGCTTTGCTCGACTTCGCGGATGCGGATCCAGATCCGCGCATTGACGTCGCCTGCGGTGAGCACCGGCACTTCGAAGTCGAGATCGTCGTAGGGCGCGTAACCCGGCGCCTTGCGCGCATCGAAGGCGCGTCCGCTGGCGCGACCGACATAGCCCGGTGCGCCGAATTGCCCGGCGAGCTCGGCGCGCACGATGCCGGTCGCCACGGTGCGGTCCTGCAGCGAGGCGGTGTTGTCGTAAAGCTCGATCAGTTGCGGGAACCGGAGCCGGATCTCTTGCAGCGTGTCGCGTATCGCCGACGCCCCGCCGGGCCGCAGGTCTTCGGCAACGCCACCCGGCACCACGCGGTCCATCATCAAGCGGTGGCCGAAACAAGCCTCCGCCGTCCGCAACACCCGTTCGCGCAATATGCCGCATTGCGCGTGCATCAGCGCGAACGACGCGTCGTTGCAGATGGCGCCGATATCGCCGAAATGATTGGCGAGCCGTTCCAGCTCCGCCATCAGCGCGCGCAGATACCGCGCGCGCGGCGGCGCCGCGAGATCGAGCGCCGCCTCGACCGCATGCGCGAAGGCGATGCCGTAGGCGACGGTGCTGTCGCCCGAGCAGCGCGCGGCCAATTTCGCCGCTTGTGCGATGGGAGCCCCCGTCATCAGCGACTCGATGCCTTTATGGACATAGCCGAGGCGCTGTTCGAGGCGCACGACGGTTTCGCCCGAAGCGGTGAAACGGAAATGTCCGGGTTCGATGATGCCGGCATGCACCGGACCGACGGGAATTTGATGCAGGCTCTCGCCTTCCACCGGCAAAAAGGCATAAGCGGGCGGCGGCGTTGCGGCAGCCTGGTGCCGACCGAGCGGATGCCGCATCTGCCAAAAGCCGAGATCGAGCCAGGGCCGTGCGTCCGGCGCGCCGATCGGCTCCAATCCGTAAAGACTGTGGATGGCGCGCTCGAACCGGATGGCGGGCGGATGCAGCGCGCCGACCGAGGGGAAGCGGCCGTCAGGGCATGCCAGACTGACAACCGCGATATCGGCCGTGATGTCGTCGATCACCGCCATGTGCACCGTGGGCACCGCGCCGCTGTCGCCCCACAGGCCGAGCAGCGTCGCGCGGCCGGCGGCAATCGCGCGCGCTGTATCGCTGAAGGCTTCAGCGCTCACTCTGCGACGCGGCCAGGGTCGGTGCGCCGCGACCGGTTCGCCCTGGGCGATGATGTCATCGAGCGCGGTCATCGTTTATCCGAGCAATCCGGCGACGTTCTGGAACCAGGCGACGACCGCCGGCGGCATGTAGATACCGGCGGTGAGCACGAGACCGAGATGGGCGAACATCGGCACATAGGACGCTTCCGCCTCGGCGCTCGGGCCGCGCGGCTCGCCGAAGGCGATGCTGTTGAGCCGCAAGAACAGTCCCGCGAGAGCGACCAGAAGGCCGAACACGAGAATGATGGCGAGCGCCGGCGCGCGGGCGAAGGTCGAACTCACCACCAGAAACTCGCTCATGAAAATGCCGAGCGGCGGGAGGCCTGCGATCGCCACGACGCCGAGGATCAGGCCCCAGCCGAGCGTCGGATGGGTTTCGGTCAGGCCGCCCATATCGGCGATGCGTTGCGTGCCCTTGACCTGCGCGATATGGCCGACGGCAAAGAAGATCGCCGACTTGGTCAGCGAATGCATGGTCATGTGCAGCAGGCCGGCGAAATTGGCGAGCGGGCCGCCCATGCCGAAGGCAAAGGTGATGATACCCATATGCTCGATCGAGGAATAGGCGAACAGCCGCTTGATGTCGCGGCGGCGGTACAGCATGAAGGCCGCGAAGACCAGCGAGATCAGGCCGAGCGTCACCATCAGCGGGCCGGGCGCCAGCGCACCCTCGTTCACCGCGAGCAGCATCTTGAAGCGTAACAGCGCGTAAAGCGCGACGTTGAGGAGGAGGCCCGACAGCACCGCCGAGATCGGGGTCGGACCTTCGGCATGGGCATCGGGCAACCAGGCGTGCAGCGGCGCCAGCCCGACCTTGGTGCCGTAGCCGAGCAACAGGAACACGAAAGCGACGTTGAGCAACGCCGGATCGAACGCGCCGGCGCGCTTGACCAGCACGGTCCACACCATGGCGTCGAGACCTTCGCCGACCACCGGCCGCGCCGCCATGTAGACCAGGATGGTGCCGAACAGCGCCAGCGCGATGCCGACGCTGCCGAGAATAAAATATTTCCACGCCGCTTCGAGCGCCTCGTGGGTGCGGTAGATGCCGACCATCAGCACCGTGGTCAGCGTCGCCATTTCGATGGCCACCCACATCAGGCCGATATTGTTGGCGATCAACGCCAGGTTCATCGCGAACATCAGCACCTGATACATGGCGTGGTAGAAGCGCACGAACGGCGGCGTCAGCCGTCCGGTCGCGAGTTCGTGGCCGATATAGCTGGCGCTGAACACGCTGGTGGTGAAGCCGACGAACGTGGTCAGCACGATGAAGGTGGCGTTGAGATCGTCGATCAGGAGATAGGGACCGGGCAGCGGCCGCACTACGAACAGCGACAGCGCGCAAACCAGCGTGAGCGTCGTCGCCACGATGTTGAGCCGCGCAGTGGCGCGATAGTCCGGCAGCGTCGCCAAGAGCGCCGCGGCCGCGGCCGGGATCGCGAGCACGCCGGTCAGGGCATCGAAGGTCATCGGCGCTCTCCGCGAAAACTGTCGAGCGCCTGAACGTCGACGGTGTCGAAGCGCTCGCGGATACGAAACAGGAAGATGCCGATCACGATGAAGGCGATCAGCACCGAGAAGGCGACGCTGATCTCGACCACGAGCGGCATGCCCTTGGCGCCGGTCGCGGCGAGCACGAGGCCGTTTTCGAGCGACATGAAGCCGACTACCTGGCTGACCGCGTTGCGCCGCGTCACCATCATCAACAGGCCGAGCAGCACGACCGACAGCGCGAAAGCGAGGTCCTCACGGGCGAGCGGATCGGCGCCGGGCGTCACCCGCAGCATCACCACCATGGACAGCGCGACCAGACCCATGCCGGCGAGCATGGTCGAGCCGGCGCCGACCACCTTCTCGATTTCGCGGTGAATGCCGAGCCGCACGATGATCCGGTGCAGCGCGACCGGGATGACGATGGCCTTGAAACCGAGCGCGATCGTGGCAGTGACATAGAGATGCGGCGCATCCTGGACGAAGGCTTGCCAGGCGACCGACGCGGCGAGCGTCAGCGCATGCAGCGCGTAAATGTTCAGGAGCGCATAGAGCCGGTCCTGATAAAGCTCGAGGAAGCTGATCAGCACCAGCGATCCGGCGAGCAGGTGGGCTACGTCGAAATCGATGCGGCTCATCAGAAGCTCCCCGATACGAAGCGCAACAGCGTCGCCAGCAGGCCCAGCATCAAGGCGACGCCGAGGAATTCCGGCACGCGGAATACCCGCATTTTGGCGATCGAGGTTTCGAACAACGCGAGCAGGAAACCGCCGGCCGCGAGCTTGCCGACATAGGCGGCGACGCCGAGGCCGAGCGCCGTGAGCGTGGCGCCTGCCGCTTCGAGCCCCCACGGCACGAACAGGCAGGCCAGCAGCGACACGTAAAGGATGAGCTTGAGGGCTGCCGACAGTTCGATCAAAGCCAGGTGGCGGCCGGAATATTCGAGCACCATGGCCTCGTGCACCATGGTCAATTCCAGATGCGTCGCCGGGTTGTCGATCGGAATGCGGCCGTTCTCGGCGATCGCCACCATGACGAGGCCGACCAGCGCCAGCCCGAGCGAGACGCGCAAGCCGACCTGCGGCGAGGCCATGAATTCCGCCACCGTCGACAGCTGCGTCGAGCCGGCGATCAGAGCGAGCGTGAACACGATCATGATCATCGCCGGCTCGGCGAGCGACGCGATCATCACCTCGCGGCTCGATCCGATGCCGCCGAAGCTCGTGCCGACGTCAAGGCCGGCGAGCGCGAGAAAAAAGCGCGCGCTGCCGAGCAGCGCGATGATGGCGATCAGGTCGGCCGACCAGGAAAACATCAGATCGGTGCGGAAAGTCGGCACCAGCGCGGCGGCGACCCAGGTGGCGGCGAAGACGAGATAGGGGATGACGCGGAACAGCCACGAGGCGCTGTCCGCCAGCACCACTTCCTTGCGAATGAGGCGCAACAGATCGCGATAGGGCTGGATCAGCGGCGGGCCTTGGCGGCGCAACAGCCGCGCCTTGACCTTGCGCACGAAGCCGACGAACAAGGGCGCCAGGAACAGCACCAGCAGCATCTGAACGCTCTGGCTGAGAAGATCGCGGATCATGACCATAGCGCGAGCACCAGGAGCAAAATGACCAGCGCGGCGAAGACGAAACTCAGGAACTGACGGATGGTGAGGAATTGCAGGCGGTTGAGCCGGTCGGCGGCCAACCCGATGCCGGCGGCCAGCGGCGCATAGATGAAGTCCCAGATCAGATCGCGCAGCTCGACGGTCAGCCGCGCTGGACGCGTATCGCCGGGCGGCGGCATCACGACCGTCTCCCGGGCGCGGAACACCGTGGTGCCGAAGACGCGGCGGATCGGCTGGGCAAAGCTCATCGCGGAGTATTGCGTCGCCGGGCTCGGATCGGGATAACCGCAGTCCCAGGCCGGCGCGCGGCGCAAACGGTCGGACGCGAAACGGTGGATCGCAATCGCCGCCAGCCCGCCCGACATCGCGATGAACAGAAAGACGAGGAACCCGTCATAGGAGCTGCGGCTCGCCGCGATCGGCACGATCGAAAGCCACTGCGCGCCGATCTGCGCCGGCATGCGCGCCCCGATCAGCGCAATATTGACCGGCGCCAAGGCGTCGATGAACAGGCCCGGCAGGATGCCGGCGACGAGGCACAGCGTCGCCAGCACGGTCATGGCGCCGAGCGAAAACCGATCGGTCTCGGTCGCGTTCGCGGCGGCCGGCGTGCGCGGGCGGCCGAGGAAAGTCACGCCATAGGCCTTGACGAAACAGGCGGCGGCAAGCGCCGCCGACAGCGCCAGCAGCCCGCCGACCGCCGGCACCAGGATTTTGAGGCCCCACGACGGCAATTGCGGACTGAGCAGGATCGCCTGGAAGGTCAGCCATTCGGATGCGAAGCCGTTGAGCGGCGGCAGCGCCGAAATCGCCGCGCAGCCGACCAGAAACATGAAGGCGGTCTGCGGCATGCGATGGATGAGGCCGCCGAGATGCTCCATGTCGCGCTCGCCGGTCGCGGTGAGGACGGCGCCGGCGCCGAAGAACAGCAGGCTCTTGAACAGCGAATGGTTCAGCACGTGAAACAGCGCGGCGGTGAAAGCGAGCGCCGCGGCGAACAACTGGTCGTGCGCCTTGAAGGCGAGCGCAAGCCCGAGCCCGATGAAGATGATGCCGATATTCTCCACCGTGTGATAGGCCAGGAGCCGCTTGAGATCGTGCTGCATCAGCGCATAGAGCACGCCCATCACCGCGGTTAAGCCGCCCGCGGCGAGGATGACGATGCTCCACCACCAGTCGGGCGGGCCGGCAAGTTCGAGCGCGATGCGGATGAAGCCGTAGACGGCGACCTTGGTCATGACGCCGCTCATCAGCGCCGAGACGTGGCTCGGCGCGGCCGGATGCGCGAGCGGCAACCAGACATGCAGCGGCACGATGCCGGCCTTCGATCCGGCGCCGATCAGCGCGAGCACCAGCGCCAGCGCGCCGAGCGACGCCGCGGGCGGCGCGGCGCGCATCGCGTCGAAGGTGTAATGACCGGTCGGGCCGGCGAGCAGGCCGAAGCCGAGCAGCAGCGTCAGCGTGCCGAAGCTCGCCATGATCAGATAGACGTAGCCGGCGCGCACATTGTCGGGCACGCGATGATGCGCCATCACCAGCGCCCACGACGTGAGCGACATGAATTCCCAGCCGGTGAGGAAAGTGAAGGCATCGTCGGCAAGGACGACGACCGACATGCCGGCAAGGAAAGCGCAATAGAACGGCAGCACCCGTTGCGGCGCGGTTTCGTGTTCGCCGTAGCCGAGCGCGAATATGCTGGCGCAGAGCGCACCAAGATCGACGACGACGAGGAAGAACGCCGACAGCGCGTCGAGCCGGAAATGGGAGCCGAGCCACGGCACACCGAGCGGGAGCGTCAGGCTTGCCGGTGGCGCCGCGCCGAGCAGATGCGACGCCGCGGCGAACAGCGAAATCGCGGTCACGATGGTGCAGCCGCCGTAAACGACGCGGCCGGCTTTGGGCGTGCCGGCGAGCAGGACGGCAAGCGCCGCGAGCGCGAGCAGGACCGCGATACCGGCAAGCGCGATCGTCAGCGTCACAGCCCGCCCCTCTTCAAGCGCACGCCGCGGCCGCCGCCGTGGCTCGCCGCATTGTCGGTGATCAGTTCGATGCCGAGCGTCTCGAGGGCAGCGACAAGCTTCATCAGCGAATCGACATTGCCGCGGATCACGCCCTCGCTCGCTTCCATGCGCTGGATGGTCGGCAGCGACAGGCCCGCCGTTTCAGCGAGCTTGCGCTGATCGATGTCGAGAATGGCTCGGGAGGCTCGAAGTTGGCCGGCGCTGATCATGGGAAGACAAGGAAGACAGGCAAGACAAATGATGTTTTAAACATCATTTGTTGTGATTTACATATCTATTTCGATATTGCAAGCGTTATTGTTGTGTCCGTCTGCGCTATCCCCAAACCAAGCCAAGCCAAGATCTGCCGTTCTTGCCCAAGCGGTCACGCGGGCGCGCCTGATCGGCGGCGGTGCGGCGAATTATCGGCCCGGCAATTGCGGCGCCTGACCCTTGGCATCGGCCAAGCTGACCGCGGCGACCGCGCTGACGATCAGGAGCAAGCCAGTGACCGACGTTGCGGTCAGCGGTTCGGAAAGGAATACGGCCGAACTCAATAATCCGATCACCGGCACCAGCAAGAGCGTCAGGGACGTCGTTAGCGCCGGTAACGTCCGGGCGACCGTTACGAAGGCCCAGAACGGAAAGGCGGTAATGACCGGGCCGCTGTAGAGCGCGAGCAGCAAGAATTGCCAGGACAAGCTGACGCGCGGCGGCGGACCTTCAATCAACCAAGCCACGACGGTGAGCGCAAGGAGGCCGACAATCATCTGCCAGGGCACCAACGCGAGCGGCGTGCCGCGCCAGCGATGGCTCCGAAGGTGAACGGTGGTTGCCGCCCACAGTGCCGCAGCCGCCAACAGGTAACCGTTGCCGATCACCGCCTTGCGGTCGCTCCAATCGAACCCGATCGGATTGAACATGAAGGCGACGCCAGCCAAGCCGAGCAGGAGCGCCATTGCCTTGCCCCAACTCAGGCGCTCGCCCAGGATCAGGATCGCGCCCGGAACCACCCACAACGGCGTGGTGTAGGAGAGAATCGCGGAGCGTCCGGCGGCGACATTGACGAGACCGAGATTCATCAAGGCCAGCATTGCCGCCATTTGCACGAGCCCGATGCTCAGCACGACCGGCAGATCGCCGCGCGCCGGAAGTCTGATCCGATCGGATCGCAAGACCTGAACGGCGAAAATAGTGATCGCCCCCAACGCCATGCGCAGGCAGGCAAACCAGAGCGGGCTGATGTGAGCGAGGATCGTTTTATTGACCGGCCAGTTACCGCCCCAGATCAGCACCAGGCAGGCAACGAGCGCGATCGCGCTGCGGCGCCGGAGCGCAGGCGCGCCGCTCGGTATTTCCATACGCCAAGCCTTCCCGGATTTCTTCCCGCGATTTTCGCGTTTGTGGACCAGCGTCAGGCTGTGTCAATGATGCCGGTCAGCAGTTTCAACAATTCGCCGGCGAGATGGCCGCCGCTGCCGGTTCCGGCCGAGGCCATATTGACCTTGCCCGGATTGGCTTTGGCGTAAGCGATGAATTCGGCGACGGTGTTGGCCGGAACCGACGGATTGACCGCCAGAATATTGGCGGTGCGCATGATGCCGGCGACCGGCACGATGTCGCGGCTGAAATCGAAACTAAGGTTGCCGAACATCGCCGCATTGGTCGCGTTCGCCAGGCTGGCCAGGTGAAGCGTATAGCCGTCGGGCGGCGCGTTCACGACCGCCTCGGTGGCGATGTTGGTCCCGGCGCCCGGCCGGTTCTCGATGAAGAATTGCTGGCCGCTCCGCTCCGAAAGCCATTGCGCCATCAGCCGCGCGACGATGTCGTTGCCGCCGCCGGGGGCGAAGCCGACAATCCAGCGCACCGGTCGCCACGGATAGGCCTGCGCCCGAGCGAGGCGCGCGCCGGCCGAGAGCGCGGCGGCGCCCGCCACGAGGCGCAGAAATTGCCTCCGGCGAAGTCTCATGGCCCATCTCTCCACGCGTTCGCGCGCCTGCGCAAATCGGCTGAGCCCGTCTGCCTACGCCGCAACCTCGAACGAGTTATACGAAATCCGGATAATGACTTCAAAAATACTCCGCTCATTCGCGCGCAAGCGGGAATCCAGCCTGGGTCCCCGCAAGCGGGGAGAGGGAGGCGCAAGCGGCGAGCGCCGCGCAGCTACACCATCACCCGCACCGGCTTGCCGTCGAGGAAGCCGCGGATGTCTTCGACCACGCCTGAGAAATAGTGCCGGTAATTTTGCTCGGAGACATAGCCGAGATGCGGCGTGATCACGACATTGTCCATCTTGCGCAACGGATGATCGAGCGGCAGCGGCTCGACGTCGAACGTGTCGAGGCCGGCGCCGGCGATCTTCTTGTCGCGCAAGGCCGCGAGCATGGCCGGTTCGTCGACGATCGGGCCGCGCGACGTATTGATCAGGAAGGCGGACGGCTTCATCAGCGCGAATTCGGCGGCGCCGACCAGCCCGCGGCTGCGCTGCGACAGCACGACATGGATGGTGACGAAATCCGACTGCCGGAACAGGTCGTCTTTGCTCACATAGCCGACGCCGGCTTCGCGGCACTTTTCCGGGGTCAGATTTTGGCTCCAGGCGATCACCTGCATGCCGAACGCCTTGGCGATAGCGGCGGTGCGCTGACCGAGCTTGCCGAGGCCGAGAATGCCGAGCGTCAGGCCCTCGAGATCGGGGCCGATCGTGCTCTGCCAGACCGCGCCGCCGTGCAGCCGCGCGTTCTCGTAGCCGATGTGGCGGGTGAGTTCGAGCATCAGTCCGATGGCGATGCCCGAGGTCGGGCTGCCGAACGAGCCGGTGCCGCAGACCGTGACGTCGCGCGCCTTGGCCGCTTCGGTGTCGATCGAGGCGTTGCGCAGGCCGGTCGTGATCAAAAGCTTCAGGTCGGGCAGCGCCTCGATGACCTGGCGCGGAAAGCCGGTGCGCTCGCGCATGGCGACGACGATCTCGAAGCCCTTGAGCGCCGCGACGACCTTATCCGGCCCGCCGAGGTGCTCGTTGAACACCTTGACGTCGACCTCGCCCTCGAGCTTCGACCAGTCGGCGACCTCGAGCACGACATTCTGGTAATCGTCGAGAATTGCGCAGCGAATCGCCATCTTTCCCACCCCATGCAGGCGCCCCGTTGTTCCCTAGCCGTCTCATAATGGCCGGGGCAAAACAAGCGGGTTGGGGTGGCTGGCGTTTACGCGCGGCCGCCGGCCAGGTCGCGCAGCGTGGGATTGGCCGGGGCGCTGGCCGGCTGCGTCCTGGGGTGGAGAGCGCCGTATTTGGCATGCCATTTCGGGCCCGGGCCGCGCATATAGTGCAGATCGGGACGGTAGGCGCCGCCATCCGGCTCGGATAGCCGCCACACCTCGCGCAGAGCCTTGGTGAAAGCACGCCACATGAAACGCTCCCGTAGTCCTTGCCGAAGCGGCGGCATTTTTCAAACGCGTGTTTGACGCGATTGTCGGCGAAAAAGCATTAAAATTTGTTGCGAATTCGGCGGTGCCGGGTCGTAAATGTGATCAGACGTTATGAAGGTTTATCCGAACGGTTAAAATGGAACCGGTCCGCCGCGTGGCGGGCACTTGAGCAAGCCCGAACAATCGGGCGCGACGACAGACCTTGCCGTCGACACGCGGGCTCGCTACATCAGCGCCACATTTCCCGAAATGAGCGCCGTTGCGGTCATGCCTATGCGTTAAGCATGGGCCAGACCGGCGCCAACCGAAAGGGCAGGGCGCCTTACGCCCGATTGCGAGCATGGCCCGCCAATTCGTCTATCACATGCAGGATTTGTCCAAGACCTATCCGCCGAACCGGAAGGTCTTGGAAAACATCAACCTCCAGTTCTACCCCGACGCCAAGATCGGCGTGCTCGGCGTCAACGGGTCCGGCAAATCGACCTTGCTGCGCATCATGGCGGGGCTCGACGCCGAATATACCGGCGAAGCCTGGGCGGCACAGGGCGCCCGGGTCGGCTATCTGCCGCAGGAGCCGCAGCTCGATCCGCAAATATCGGTCCGCGACAACGTCATGCTGGGGGTGGCGCCGCAAAAGGCGGTGGTCGACCGCTATAACGAACTCGCGATGAATTATTCCGACGAGACCGCCGACGAGATGACCAAGCTCCAGGACGAGATCGAGGCCAAGGGGCTTTGGGATCTCGATTCCAAGGTCGATCAGGCGATGGACGCGTTGCGCTGTCCGCCCGACGACGCCGAGGTGGCAAAGCTCTCCGGCGGCGAACGGCGCCGCATCGCGCTGTGCCGGCTCCTTCTCGAACAGCCCGAACTTCTCCTCCTCGACGAGCCGACCAACCACCTCGACGCCGAGTCGGTGGCTTGGCTCGAAGGCCATTTGCGCAATTACCCGGGCGCCATCCTGATCGTCACCCACGACCGTTACTTCCTCGACAATGTCACCAGCTGGATTCTCGAACTCGATCGCGGCCGCGGCATCCCCTACGAGGGCAACTATTCGTCGTGGCTTAAGCAGAAACAGAAGCGGCTCCAACAGGAAGGCCGCGAGGAGGAGGCGCGCCAGCGCACGCTCGCCCGCGAGCAGGAATGGATTTCCGCTTCGCCGCGCGCCCGCCAAGCCAAATCCAAGGCGCGCTACGAGCGTTACGAAGAACTGCTGCGCAAGGCCGGCGAGAAGCAGACCCAAACCGCGCAGATCGTCATCCCGGTCGCCGAACGGCTCGGCCAGAACGTCGTCGATTTCGAGCATCTGAAAAAAGGTTTCGGCGACAATCTTCTGATCGACGACCTGACCTTCAAGCTGCCGCCGGGCGGCATCGTCGGCATTATCGGGCCGAACGGCGCCGGCAAGACCACGCTGTTCCGCATGATCACCGGGCAGGAAAAGCCCGACGAGGGCACGATCAAGATCGGCGAGTCGGTGCATCTCGGCTATGTCGATCAGTCGCGCGATTCGCTCGACGGCAAGAAGTCGGTCTGGGAAGAGATTTCCGGCGGCCTCGATCAGCTCATGCTCGGCAAGCGCGAGGTCAATTCGCGCGGCTATTGCTCGGCCTTCAACTTCAAGGGCGCCGACCAGCAGAAGAAGGTCGGCGCGCTGTCCGGCGGCGAGCGCAACCGGGTGCATCTGGCCAAAATGCTCAAATCCGGCGCCAATGTGCTGTTGCTCGACGAGCCGACCAACGATCTCGACGTCGATACGCTGCGCGCGCTGGAAGAGGCGCTCGAGGATTTCGCCGGCTGCGCCGTCATCATCAGCCACGACCGCTGGTTCCTCGACCGCATCGCCACCCACATCTTAGCCTTCGAGGGCGACAGCCATGTCGAATGGTTCGAGGGCAATTTCCAGGACTACGAGACCGACAAGATGCGAAGGCTCGGCACCGACACGGTCATTCCGCATCGGATCAAGTACAAGAAGTTTTCGAGGTGATAACGGCAGCGTTCGTCATGCTATTGAGGTAACGGCGGTTGCAACATATAATCTGTATGAGAGATTATGCCATGAACCGGCCCGCACTTTACGATGATGACATTCTCGAGTGGTCCGAAGAGCAGGCGGCCGCACTGCGCCACGTTGCTCGGACACAACCCGGCATCTCGAATGGAATCGATTGGGGGAATGTCGCCGAGGAGATCGAAACCGTGGGGCGCTCCGAATTTGCCGCGGTACAAAGTTTTGTTCGTCTCATTCTTGTGCACATCATCAAGGCTGTCTCGGTGTTGGAAACGTCTTCAGTCCTGCACTGGCGAAAGGAGGTCGTCGCGTTTCATCGCGACCTGCTCGACCGTGTGACGCCGTCAATGCAGACCCGTCTTGACATTGACAAGCTGTGGCAGCAGGCGCGCCAGCAAGCCGACGCGGATTTGGCGGTTTATGGCCAGGTCGTTGGGGCTTCACTGCCCAAGCAGTGTCCGATCCGCATTGACGACATTTTAGCTTCAGATTTCGATTTTGTTGGGACTGCCGATTTTCTGCGCAAGCAGATCGAGCGGACATAGGCGGCTTCTTCTCGGAACACCGTCATCTGGCACTGGCGATTGGATCGCATCAGGTCCCAGAGCACGCTGTCGCAAGGCTAACGGCACAATCGGACATCTGCGTTTGGAACAAAATGTATGAGAAGAGGATATGAACGGTTGAGGAATTGGGGACTGCGCATTTTATCGTTGCTTGCGATAATCGTATCGATGCAGGGACTTTATGGCGCGACCCAAGGGTATGTCTCTGCGCCTTTGGGCCCTCTGCACAGGCTCATCCCGGTGACCTTTCATGGTCACCCTTACTGGTTCTGTTTCGGCATTACGCTTGATATTTTTGGTATTGCTTTGTTCGGCTTCCTTCTTTGGTATGATTTCTCTGTAATGCGAAGGATCAATAAGAAATACCCAATGAGAAACCTCTGGTAGAGAATTTCTCGGCCGAATGGCTGGCCATGGGCGCGACGACCTTCCACGCAACCCGCGCACCCCCGTATTGAGCGAAAGCGAGGGCGCCACCCCGGAGCGTGATTTCGCTTCCGGACTCGGCAGGTTCCGGATTTCGCTGCCCTCAAGCTGGCTACAGGCCGGGTTACTCTTTTGCCAATAGCCCGTTGAGCACCATGTCGAGATGCGCGTCGAAATAGGCTTTGAGGTCGAGCGGCTGGCGGTCGTCGAACATCATCATCCACAGGTCGACGAGCGCGATCGGCGCAATGACCACTTGCGGGGTTTCGACGATCGCGGAGTTGCGGATTTCGCCGCGATCGACGCCGCGCTGGATCGCCTGTTTGAGCATGTCGAGGCAGGGTTTTAGGATTTCCTGGTGATAGCGGTCGGCGAGTTCGGGAAAGCGACCGGCTTCCGCGATCAGCATGCGCACCACTTCGCGGCGGCGGCGGTCCTCGACGATGTGCTCGTAGATAAAACTGAACTGGGCGCGCAGGAGGTCGGCGGTGGAACCGTCGTGGGTCTCGAACATGCCGTGCACGGTTTCGGTGGCCGCCTTGGTGA
>Ga0181533_1001379_pt1 | contig 31310 bp, 29 predicted proteins | sample PEATcosm2014_Bin_45_FD_119772 | JGI IMG/M metagenome (GOLD analysis project Ga0181533, IMG submission 119772) | Peatland microbial communities from MTU Mesocosm Facility, Houghton, MI, USA - PEATcosm2014_Bin11_60_metaG | ecosystem: Environmental > Terrestrial > Soil > Wetlands > Peat | place...
ACTATGGAAACAGACTCTATGCTCCGTGCAGAGGAACCCACGGGCCGCCAGCCGAGGTCGTTTGCCCGCCATCTGGCCGCGCTGGCACGGGTCCTGATGGGGCTTACCTTCCTTGTCTTCGGGCTCAACGGCTTCCTTCACTTTATCCCTCTGCCCAAGGGGCCCAAGCCCGAAGGGGCGGTGGCGTTCGCCGGAGCGCTGATGAAGACCGGTTATATGTTTCCCATGATCATGGGGACGCAATTGCTCGTCGGGGTGCTGCTCTTGTCGAACCGTTTCGTGCCGCTGGCCCTGGCGCTTATCGCCCCGGTCGTGGTCAACATTGTCGCGTTCCACGTCTTCCTCGAGCCCGCGGGACTCCCCCTTGCTCTGGTGGTTCTGGCTTTGGAGCTCTTCCTGGCCTGGGCGTATCGGGGGCACTACCGTTCCATGCTGAGCATGGGGGCCAAAGCGGACTGACTCATCAACGGCGGGAAAGGGCCCGTCGCTGCCTCATCTGGCGAAGATTTGGCGGATGACTTCCTCGATGGGGACCTCCTGGATGTCGATGTCGCTGATGGGCAGTTGGTCGAGCAGCGCCTTGCAGACGGGGATGACGCGGTCGCGTTTGACCTTGAGCTGGATTCTGCCGGAGGCCTGTTCGAGGACTTCGCCGTATTTGCCCAAATGTTCGGCGGTACAATTGGCGCCAGCCGCGCATTGGATGGTCACCAGTTTGGAATCTGCAAAGCGGTCCACGATGTCGCCGAGCCGGCCATCGAAGAAGATGACGCCGTGGTCGATGATGATCACGCGGTCGCACAGGGCCTGGATGTCGGCCATGTAATGGCTGGTCAGGAGGATGGTGGTTTTTTGGCGGGCATTGTGATCGCGGAGAAACTCGCGCACGGTTTTCTGGGACACGACGTCCAGCCCGATGGTCGGCTCGTCCAGGAACAGCACTTTGGGCCGGTGCAACAGGGCGGCAATGAGCTCCATCTTGGCGCGCTCGCCCAGGGAGAGTTCGCGGACGCTGACGTTCATCTTGTCGCGCACGCCGAGCAACTCGCCCATCTCGGCCACCGTCCGCTCGAGGGTGAGGGCGGGGATGCCGTAGATTTTCGCGTTGAGATCGAGCGACTCGCGGGCGGGCAGGTCCCACCATAGCTGGTTTTTCTGCCCTAGCAGAAGCGCGAATTGCCGCCGGTAACCGTCCTCCCGCTGCCAGGGAACGTAACCCAGCACCCGCGCCGTGCCGCTGGTGGGATAGAGCAGGCCCGAGAGCATCTTGAGCGTGGTCGTCTTGCCCGCCCCGTTCGGCCCAAGGAAGCCGACCAACTCACCCGGCTCGATCGTGAAGCGGATGTCTTTGACGGCCACGGTCTGCTCGTAAGTCCGATGGAAGAGTCCTTTGACCGCCCCGGCAAAGCCGGGCCGTTTCTTGTAGGTCCGAAAGGCCTTTGTCAGGCCGCTGACTTCGATGGCGGGCATGAGGGCGTTTTTTAGCCCAAAAGTCACTTTTCCAGTGCGGAAGTCAACAAGAGACTGCTGGACGCAATGGGCCATTTATGTCATTAAGAGCTTGTGAGCGGCTCACAGAAGAGACTTGGCCAATTCTTCACGCCTCCGGAGGTTGCCCGGACACTGGTACATTGGGTCATCACCAGCCCGGGCCAACGTCTCCTGGACCCCTCTTGCGGCGATGGTGAATTCCTTGTTTGCCACCCGGGAGCAGTAGGAATTGACGTGGACCGCAACCACACACTCCAGGCACGGACCCGCGCCCCGGGGGCACTGGTCCATGAAGGGGATTGTTTCCTTTGGGCAAGCCAAACAAGCGAACGCTTCGATGCGGCAGCAGGAAACCCTCCGTTCATCCGTTACCAGTCCTTCTCGGGAGAAACAAGGGCGCGCGCGCTGGCCCAGGCCGCCAAGCTCGGCGCTCGGTTCAACGGGCTCTCTTCATCGTGGGCTCCGTTCCTGGTTGCAGCGGCAGGCCTCCTTCGACCCGGTGGCGCAATGGCCTTCGTCGTGCCCGCAGAGATAGGTCACGCCACTTACGCTGAGCCCCTGCTGGAGGCATTGTGCAGGCACTTCGACCGCGTTCACGTTACCGCCTTCCGCGAGAAGCTCTTTCCAACGCTGTCAGAAGACTGCTGGCTTCTGCACTGCGCAGGCTTTGCGGGGCGCACCGCAGAGATACTGCTGAGCGCGCTGGAGGAGTTTCGTCCGCTGGAGGCCCCGCCGCGTTCTGCGCGCCGAGTCAGCCTTGCCTCCTGGAGAAAGTCAGGTTGCCGGCTTCGCCGGTTCCTCCTCCCTGAGCGCGCGACGGCCCTCTACGACGCACTGGCCGGGCTGCCGGGGGTTCGCCGCTTTTCAGAGGTCGGTCACGCAGGCATTGGCTACGTCACTGGCGCCAATGACTTCTTCCACGTAAGGCCCACCGAGGCCCAGTTCTGGGGCCTGCCGCCAGAGGTTCTTCGCGTCACGGTCCGCAAGGGCGAACAGCTCCCGGAACGCCGGGTTGATCAGCAAGCCGTCAGGGGTTGGATAGCCAATGATGAGGCTGTGCTCCTCCTGCACTTGCGCGGCGTGGACCCGCTGCCCGCGCGCGTGCGCGAGTACCTGGAGACCGACGCAGGTCACGAAGCCAAGGAGACCTATAAATGCCGCAACCGCAACCCATGGTATGTAGTGCCGGACGTAAAGGTCCCGCACGCCTTCCTCTCCTATATGAGTGGCATGGCCCCGGCCCTGGTTGCCAATGAGGCTGGGTGTGTCTGCGCCAACTCCGTTCACGCTGTCCAGCTCTGCCCCGACTTCGACATTGCCAACGTGCAGCGCGCATGGGAAACCCCGCTGTGCCAACTGAGTTGTGAAATCGAAGGCCATCCGCTCGGCGGAGGAATGCTGAAGCTTGAGCCGGGCGAGGTTGCAAACGTGCGCCTTCCGCTCCGCCATGCACCTACAAGCCGGACGGACGCTGCAATCCTTGAAGACGCAATCACCGAGGCCCGTCGGTGGAGGCATTATGCCTGACGCTTGGCTCCCACCCTACCTGCGCCTGGACGCCGCGCTGGCCCAGTTTATCGCTGTCCACGAAACCCAAGGCCAGCAGCACATCAAGCCTCTTCACCAGCACATCGCCATCCGCCTCGTTATAGAGGCCGGATTCCATCCGGCGCTACCACGACGTGTTGCTTGGGTTGGCCGGTCGGCGTTTCGTCCGTGACGACCTCACCCGCTACGAAGCTGTTTGCCTGGCCCTGGTGAATTCAGACCCGGCGACTGCCGGCAGCGTCTTCCAACCCTTCCCTCCCGCCGAAAGTCCGCTAAGTCTCCCCGCCTTTTTCGACACGATCTATAAAACCTACGACCTGAGATTTCCCTATCTCGCGGCGTCGGTTCCTTCCCTGAAGCGTTTGGAGTGGGACGATGCCTCCCCGGCACTGACATGCCTTGGGTCAGAGCCGGAGATGAGGTCGCGCCTCGGATATACGCCTCGACTCGGCTGAAGTTTCCAGACAGGGCCGGCGAGGATGGAGGATGGGATCGAGAGATTCGCTGCCGCGCCATCTGTCAGCGGGTGACGCCGAGCTGGTTAAGGAGTTTGAGTTCGCGCCGGAGGTGGGGGCCGGTGATCCGGCCTTGCAGGAGTTGGCGGTACATGTCGATGGTCTGCCTGGCCTGGGCGGGGGATTCATCGAGGAATTCGAGCCGGAAATGCCGGACGCCCAGGGCGAGCATCCGGGCGGCGCGATCCGCCCCGGTCTGGGCCCGGGCGTTGAACACGGTGTTGCGGCAGCCGGCGTCGGCCTTGACCGGGTGCCGGGCGCCCACCCGGTCGCGAAGCCTCACGTCGTGTTGGTCGCAGGGCCGGCCGCAGTTCCGGTAATCCGTGCCGTTGGAGAGCAAGGCGCAGAAGAGACAATGCTCCATGTGAAACATCGGGATATGTTGATGGAGCGTGACCTCGAACCAGTCGGGCGGGGCGGCCTGGAGGAGGGCCTCGAGCTGGGTGAAGTTCAGATCGTAGGAGGCGGTGACGCGCTCGAGGCCAAACTGGTTTTTGAAGTAGTCCGCCGCCAGCCGATTGGCGATGTTCAACGAGTAATCCCCGACGCGCCGCCCCTGGTCAAAGAAGCCCAGGTGATCATAGTTGCGCAGCAGGCAGCCGTCGGCCCCGCACGAGCGGACCTGGTTCAGAATCCATTCTTCGCCCATTTTGAAAACGCGGGGGGGAGCCACGAAGAGCGCGGAATGCGCAGTGCGGAATGGGGAACGGCGAAAATGATCGACCGCCTGGCGGTAATTCCTCGGGTCCTCAAATTCGCAATAGAGGGTTTCGATGCCGCACTGGAGGGCGGCCTCGAGCTGGGCAAGGTTGCGGACCAGGACGATTAAGCGCGGAGCCTCGGGGGTGTGGAGTGCGGAGGGCGGAGGGCGGAAGGCGGGGGGCGGAACTGAGACGGCGGCGCCTGGCGAGTTATTCCGCACCCCGCATTCATCACTCGGCACTCGGCACTCGGCACTCGGCACTCCTTCCACTCCGCACTCCGCACTCCGCATTCCGCGCTGGATCGTCCAGCGTTTGGGTTGGGCGCGCTGGGTTTCCAGTTCGCGGACCAGTTGGCGGCGGAGTCGATTGAGTTCGCTCAGGGGCAGGAGGAGATGTTCGGCCAGGCAGTTATTGAGGCCGGCCAGCCTGAAGGGCGTGCCGCCCAGGCGGCCCAGTTGCTGGCGCAACCGCTCGGTCGTCAGGGGCTGTTTATCGGCCGGGGCGAGAGGCATCGCCGAGTCCACGCGGGCAATGTGGCCCAGTTCGTCGCGGGCAATGAGGGTAAGCGGCGCGCCCGTCAGGCCGTGGGCTTCCACCTGGATCGGACGTTGGAACTTCGGAGTGTTCCCCTCGAAGCTTTGGCGCAAGCGCCGCTCCAATTCCGGGTCGCTGGTCTTCCAGACCCTGTCGCCTGTATGGAGCCGGCTCAAGTCGATGTCGCCGCGGCCAAAGCACAGCGCGACCGGAGTTCCTCGGCCGGCGTGTCCTGGTTTTCTGTGTGCCGGCGGTTCTCCGGAAGGGCCTCGCGGGCCGGATACCGGTCCGGCTTTGATTTGATACACACGCCCGCCCTCTTCCCTTTCCTCGGGTTGGCCGGCGTCGAAGACGACTCCGTCGCCAGGTTTGAGCGGACCCTCCAGTTCGATCCGAACGCTATCGTGCCGCACCGCCAGGACCTTGCCCAGATAGACGCCGCGCTTCTTGCCAAATCGCCCGTGCACAAGTTCCTGGTTGTTGGCGCCGTGAAACCAGCCGGTGTAAAGGCCGCGGGAAAAGGCCATCTCCATCTCGTAGTGCCGAGTGCGGAATGCGGAGTGCGGAATGGAGGAAGTGACGAGTGACGAGTGACGAGTGACCAGTGGGGCAGTAAGCTGTCCCCTGTCCATTCCGGCCTCCGAACTCCCCCCGTTCCGCAATCCGCAATCCGCACTCCGCGCCAGTTCGTCCAGGGCGCGGCGGTAGATGCGGGTGATATTGGCGACGTATTCGGGGGACTTGAGGCGTCCCTCGATCTTGAGAGAAGCCACACCGATTCGGACCAGGTCAGGGAGAACGCTCAGCCCGGCCAGGTCCTGCGGGCTCAGGAGGTACTTGCGGTCGCCCAGCGGGACTGCGTTGCCGTCGGCTATCAGTTCGTAGGGCATGCGGCAGGCCTGGGCGCATTCGCCGCGGTTGGCCGAGCGTCCGCCCAGGGCCTCGCTGGTAAGGCATTGGCCGGAATAGGCGACGCACAAGGCGCCGTGGATGAAGACCTCGATTGGGAGACTCGAGCGGGCCGGCGGCGGCTCTTGTGCCCGGGGCGCCCCTGCGGGCGCCTCGGGGCCGGCAGGTCCGGCTTGCGGGGCGTCCGGGGCCGCGATCTTCTCGATTTCCTTGAGGGAACACTCGCGGGCCAGGACGACAAGGTTGCACCCGAGTTGGCGGGCGAACTCGACGCCGCCGGCGCTGGTAATCGTCATCTGCGTCGAGGCATGGATAGGGAAGTCAGGAGACAGCCGGCGAATCAGCCGGCAGATGCCCGCGTCCTGGACCACCACGGCGTCGACGCCGGCGACGATCATCGAGCGGAGACAGGCTTCGGCCTGGGCCATTTCGTTCTCGAAGACCAGCGTATTGAGGGTGACGTAGCCCTTGACACCGCGCCGGCGCAGGAACTCGAGCAGCTTTGGCAGGTCCGCCTCGGTGAAATTGTCCGCCCGCATGCGGGCGTTGAACTGCTCCAGGCCGAAGTAGATGGCGTCGGCACCGTTTTCGACGGCGGCCCTGGCGCAGGCCCAATCGCCGGCCGGGGCGAGCAACTCTGGAATGCGAAGCCCGGCAAGCGCGGAGTGGGGAACGGGCAATGGCGCGCCACTGGCGGTCTCAGCGGCGCGCGGCTCGGGTTCTGCGATGGGATGCTTCCGGACACCGCTCATGACCTTCAAGTTTAGCTCTCAAATCGTCGGGGACAAAATCATTTTTGGGCACTCGGCGCCCTGCCGGCGCCGGTCAGAAACTCCCCGAAACTGGCCCCATCACCTCACTATAGGATATAGGAGACGACGTAAGGAGTCTGCAGGAGACGGCTTCAGGAGTCTGCAGGAGACGACGTGAGGAGTCCGTAGGAGACGACGTGAGGAGTCTCTGATGAATAGAGACTCCTTACGTCGTCTCCTACAATGGTTTGATACTCTTAAACTGCGGCCTATATTCAAAGCGCGAAATGAATACGAAGTGTTCTGCCATCGACGAGTTGCTGGGGATCATGGCGCGGCTGCGCTCCCGGCGGGGCTGTCCCTGGGACCGGGAGCAAGACCATTGGTCGTTGCGCTGGCAGGCGGTGGAAGAGGTCTATGAACTGATGGACGCCATCGAGGCGGGCGACGATCACGAACTGGAGGAGGAACTGGGGGACCTGCTCATGCAAGTGGTTTTCCACTGTCAACTGGCCAAGGAACGCGGGGCCTTTGGCTTCGAGGAGGTTGTCCGGCACATCGCTCGGAAGCTGGTGCGCCGGCATCCACACGTCTTCGGCCAGGTGAAGGTCAAGGACGTGGGCGAGGTGTGGGCGAACTGGGAGAGAATCAAGCGCGCGGAGAAGCGGGGGACGCGGCACGCCCGGCCCTCGGCGCTGGACGGCATTCCCAAGCGCCTGCCGGCGCTGCTGCGGGCCGAGAAACTGGTGAAGAAGGCGCGGCGGGCCGGGTTGGCGGCCGAGCCGCAGAAAACCCGCAAGGCGAGCCGCACGGAGTTGGGCCGGGAACTGTTCGAGTTGGCGGCTTACGCGCAAAGCCGGGGGTGGCCGGCCGAGGACCTGCTGCGGGCCGAGACGCGGAAACAAGAGCGGGCGTGGCGCAGGGTCGAAATGACTACTGCTCGACAAAGGCCCAAAGTGGAGTAGTATGCCTTCTTGAATTATGACGGACCCACGGTACAAAAAACTGGCCGCTTTGCTGGTGGAGTATTCGACCGAACTGAAGAAGGGGGATCGCATCCTGTTGGAGGTGATCGATGTGCCGGACGAGTTTTCGTCCGAGCTGGTTCGTGCGGTGCGGAGTGCCGGGGCGACGCCGGTTGTCGAGGTCCGCCATGGGCGTGTGACCCGCGAAATGCTGCTGGAAATCGACGACGCGCAGGCAGCGCTGATCCGGGACCTGGAGCTGGCGCGGATGAAGAAGATGCAGGCCTACATTGCGGTGCGGGGCAGCGGCAATGCCAGCGAGAATGCCGACGTGCCGAGCCAGCGGATGGCGCTCTATTCCAGGGTCACCCGCCCGGTGATGAACTACCGGGTGAACAAGACGCGGTGGTGCGTGCTGCGCTGGCCCACGCCCAGCATGGCCCAGGGCGCCGGCATGAGCACGGAGGCCTTCGAGAATCTCTTCTTCGAAGTTTGCACTATGGATTATCCGAAGATGGCCCGCGCGATGGTCCCGCTGCAGAAGCGGATGAAGAAGGCCGACCGGGTGCGGCTCAAGGCGCCCGGCACCGACCTGGCCTTCAGCATCAAAGGCATCGGCGCCAAGATGTGCAAGGGGGACCGGAACATCCCCGATGGCGAGGTCTTCTCATGCCCGGTGAAGGATTCTATCAACGGGCAAATCCAATTCAACACGCCGACGCTCTATTCAGGCGCCAAATTCGAGGGCGTTTGCCTGGAGTTCAAGAACGGCAAAGTGGTCAAGGCCACCGCCAACAACACCCGGCGTCTCAACGAAATCCTGGACACGGACCCCGGCGCCCGGTATGTGGGCGAGTTCTCTCTGGGCCTCAACCCCTACATCCTCAATCCGATGTGCGACATCCTCTTCGACGAGAAGATCGCCGGTTCGCTGCATCTGACGCCGGGCCAGGCTTATGACGAGTGCGACAACGGCAACCGCTCGGCCGTGCACTGGGACATGGTGCTCATCCAGCGCCCGGATTGGGGCGGGGGCGAGGTCTGGTTCGACGACGAACTGATCCGCAAGGACGGACTCTTCGTGCCCAAAGACCTCAAGCCGCTGAACCCGGAGAATCTAAAGTAGGAGGCGGTTGCAGAATTAACCGCAAAGAACGCAAAGACCTAAGAAAAGCACGGCATTTCTTTGTGATCTCTGCGTTCTCTTGCGGCTTATCCGTTATTCTGCAACTGGCTCCAAGCAGCTGTCAGAGGGTCAGCATGATCTCGGCGCGGAGGAAGGTGATCATGTCTCTGTTGGCGTAGTAGTCGCCGGGGAAGACGAACTCGCTCCAGAGGTGGCCGCTGAGGTGCTTGCTGAATTTGTATTTCAGCACTCCCTGGCAATAGTGGCCGCGGAAGATGCCGGTGCCATTGCTGAATGGGCTGGGCGCGGCCACACCGGCCTGAGGTGTGCCGCCTGTAACGGCCTGGGAGACTTCTGCCAGGTAATCGGACCTGGTGGACACCGACTGGTCGGCCAGCAAGGCGAAGTAACTGGCGCTCAAGTCCAGGTCCTTCATGGGAGTGAGGGTCAAAGTCGGGCCGATGCGATGAAGGTTGGCCGTTTGACCGACACGAGTTTCCTGAACATAGCTGTAGATGTTATAGACCTCGCTCCAGCGCGGCCACCGGCCCCAGAGGACGTCGAACATTTCGTCGTTCTTGGTTTTAGGGTCGTCGCCGGAGAGGAATTCGTAGGAGAGGCCGAGTTGGGTGTTCAAACTATCCTTGAACATGTAGGTCAACTTGCTGTTGACGCCAAAAGCGCTGATGTCGCGGAAGCCGGTGGCCTGGGCGGAGGGGGCCAGGAGCGGGTTGTTGCCGTTGAAAAAGCCGTTGAGGAACGGGTCCTCTTTTTGACCGAACTGGTAAGCGCCTTCGGCGGAGTACTTCCAGTGGTCCTTGAGCACGCCGGAGACGCTGCCGCCGAGGGTGAAGATATCGGCATTATCTCCGAAGAGCAGCGAGGGGGAATCGTTGATGCGGCTGTCGTGTTTGTAGATGAAGAAGCCGTCGAGGTTGGCGGCCGGGATGCTCTTGTTGGCGATCCATAGGATGGCGCCTTTTTCGTTTTGATCGGTCAGGCTCAGGGGTTCGGGGAAGGCGCCGGCTTGGGTGGAGGCGCCGATGGTCGGCAGCCAGCCATCGGGCCGCGCGTCCTGGATCAGGCCAATGGCATCGATGGTGGTGTGCTGGTCCTCAAGGTTCACGGTCAGCCGGGCGGCATCGAGAAAAAACGTGAACGAGCCGTCCTCGGGTGTGCCGTCGCCGACCAGCCAGCCGTCGCCCAGGAAAATATCCTGCCGTCCGACGGTCAGCGTAGCGGGGAGGTCAAGAGGGTCTTTCCACTGGATATTGAGGCTGTCGAAAATGCCGTACCGCCACTGCATGCCTTGCTTGCCGAAAAAGGTGTCAGAGAACGCGGGTTCCATGAAGTCCCGAGGCTCGGCGGCCAGGCGGACATTGAGGCTCAGGTTTGTGGTGGGGGCGAAACTGCTCCAAACCCGGCCACGGACGCGGAAATAGTCCTGTGCGTGAACCGGGCCAAACAGCGGGCTGACTTTCGGGTCGGTGGTCAGGCTCAGGCCGTTCTCATAATACTCGTTGCGGATGCGGAGGTCGCCGCCCCAACTCAGCCACGGGAACGGGTTTTTGATGTCTTGAATGAATTGCTCGGCCGAGCTGAGGGCCGGTTTCGATTCGGTCGCAGTAGTTTGGGTGGTTTGCGCCTGGGTGGCCAGCAGGGTGGCAGCCAGGGCGGGGAGGGCAGATGCCAGGGCTTTAGTCGTCATGAGAGGGCTCAGGTCATTCAGTTCAGATTTCTGTTTTTCCTGCTGAGAACCGCGCATGGGCAAGACCAAGAACCGCGCGTTTTTCAGTGAGGACGGGGCCATGCTAGCGCCGCGGGCGCAAATGTCCAATACTTTTAACAGGCAGTTTCACTTTTTCTTTCCGCTGATGGAACACATAAGGCGCGGTTTAGGGGAGTTGGCTATGTTGGGATTGAAATGCGCGGGCCTTTCCGGCAGCTTGCCCGGGATGAGTCCGTTGACCGACGTGCTTCAATTGCGGGTGCGCTACAGCGAGACCGACCAGATGGGGACGTTTTACAACTCCCGCGCGCTGGAATGGTTCGAGTGCGGGCGCTCGGAGCTGATGCGGCGCAAGCTAGGGATGTCCTACGCGGCAATGGAGGCCCGGGGTTGGTTCCTGCCGCTGGTGGAGGCGCACCTGGAGTTTCAAGGGGCGGCGCGCTACGACGACCTGTTGGAGGTCGCCTCGAGCGTGGGATGGTCCGGGCGGGCGAAGCTGCGCTTCGAGGTCCAGGTGCGGCGCCACCCCGGCGGCCGGCCCGTGGTCCGGGGCTACACCGTTCATGCCTTTACCGACGGGCGGGGCAAGCCGGTGCGCCCGCCGGGCTGGTTTGTCGATTTGCTGAAGAGGGCGGCTGCGGGCGCGTTTCCGGATTGCAACGCCGGCAACAAAGGGTGTAAAGAGAGTCCATCGCAACAGACCCGATGCCCATGACTAAATACGACGCCCGCCAGAATCGAAGGTTCCACCCGGTCAGCGCGCCGGATTTTCTGCCGCTGCCGCAACTGCGCGACCTGCAGTTGCAGCGTCTGAAGGCAATCGTGCAACGCGCCGACGATCGCGTGGCGCTGTTCCGCAAACGGATGGCGGACCGGGGAATGACGCCGCAGGACGTGCAGACCCTGGAGGACCTTGCCAAGCTGCCGTTCACCGAGAAGAGCGATTTGCGGGACACCTACCCCTTCGGGCTGTTTGCCAGCCCGATGGAGGAGATCGTGCGTTTGCACGCCTCCAGCGGCACGACCGGCAAGCCGATCGTGGTGGCCTACACGCGGCAGGACGTGCAGGTCTGGACCAACGTGATGCTGCGCAGTTTGGCCGCCTGCGGGCTGCACGAGGGGGACATCATCCAGAACGCCTACGGCTACGGCTTGTTCACCGGCGGGCTGGGCGCCCATTACGGGGCCGAGGCCCTGGGGGCAACCGTGATTCCGATCTCGGGCGGGAACACGCAACGGCAGTTGATGGTGATGAAGGATTTCGGGGTGACGGCCATTTGCTGCACGCCCAGCTATTTCCTGCATTTGATCGATCAGGGGTCCGAGGCCGGGGTGAGCATCAAAGACCTGCCGCTGCACACCGGGGTTTTCGGCGCCGAGCCGTGGACGGAGTCCATGCGCCGGCGCATCGAGCAGGACAGCGGCATCAGGGCCTACGACATCTACGGGCTGTCGGAAATCATCGGTCCGGGCGTGGCCATGGAATGCGTCTGCCAGGCGGGGCCGCATATTTTCGAGGATTACTTTTATCCCGAGATTATCGACAGCAAGACGGGCGCGCCTTGCGCCGATGGGCAAGAGGGGGAGTTGGTGCTGACGACCCTGGGCAAGCAGGCAATGCCGATGATCCGCTATCGCACGCGCGACATTACGGCGCTGACGGCCCAGCCGTGCGAGTGCGGGCGCACGCTGCGCCGCATCAAGCGGATCAGCCGGCGCGCCGATGACATGTTCATCGTTCGCGGGATCAACGTGTTTCCCTCGCAAATCGAGGCCGCCTTGCTGAGCGTGGAAGGGACCCTGCCGCATTACCAAATCGTTCTCACCCGCGAAAGGGACCTGGATGTGATGGAGGTGCAGGTGGAGGTCACGCCCGAGGTCTTCGGGGACACGGTGGGGGCGCTCGAACGGCTGGAAGAGAAACTGGGCAAATCGATCGAGACGACGGTCGGGTTGCGGGCCAACGTGTGCCTGGTCCAGCCTCGGACCCTCCAGCGCAGCGAAGGCAAGGCCAAACGCGTGCTCGATCAGCGAAAGATGTAACAAGAGACCGAACTGGAAGATCGGAAACTCCAACCGCCTATGAAAGTAAAACAGCTCTCTTTGTTCCTGGAAAACAAGCCGGGCGCCCTGAGCCGCCCGGCAAACCTGCTGGCCAAGGCCAAGTTCAACATCCTGACGCTCTCGATTGCCGACACGCAGCGGTTCGGCATCCTGCGCTTCATCGTCTCGGAGTGGGAGAAGGCCAGGTCCCTGCTCGAGCGGGAGGGTTTTGTGGTGAACGTCACGGACATGGTGGCGATTGAGGTTGCCGACGAGCCGGGCGGGCTGGCCAAGGTGCTCGAGGCGCTGGAAAAGACGCCGGTCAACGTCGAGTACATGTACGGCTTCACGCTGCGCGGCGAAGGCAAGGGCCTGCTGGCTTTTCGGTTCAGCGACCCGGATGCCGCGATCGAGGTCCTGCGGAAAAAGGGGATCAACCCCGTCCGCTCGGTCGAACTCTTCAAGGGGGCCGGGCCGTGAGGACGCGCGCGCCGAGGGGTCTGGGAAGGGCAATCCATGCTTGCGCTTTGGCGGCGGTCTGCTGCCTCGCCCCCGCCGCCTGGTCCGCTCCGCAGTGGATCCGGCCGGGCGGGGTCTGGCCCGATGACCGCGGCCGGCATATCCAGGCCCATGGCGGGGGCATTCTCAAGCTGGAGGAAACCTATTATTGGTTTGGCGAGGATCGCTCTCGGGGCAACGAGCGGGACCGGCGCTACGTCAGTTGCTATGCCTCGAAGGACCTGGCGAACTGGTCCTTTCGACACCAGGTCCTGAATATTGCCGCCCCGGAGAACCTGGGCCGGGATTGGGTGCTGGAGCGTCCCAAGGTGTTCTTCAATTCGACAACCAAACAATTCGTGATGTATGCCCATCTGGACGACGGCGCCTACAAGCTGGCCCGAGTGGCGCTGGCGGTCTGCGACAGCGTCGATGGCAACTACACTTATCTCAAGAGCTTTCGCCCGCTGGGGCATGAAAGCCGGGACCTCGGGCAATTCATCGACGATGACGGCGCGGCCTATTTGATCTTCGAAGACCGTCCTTTTGGTTTCCGCATCGCCAGGCTCTCGGCGGATTACCTGGACCTGGACAAGGAGATGTGCCTGGTCCCGGCGCACCTGGAAGGCGGGGCGGTGGTGCATTACGCCGGCCTTTATTACGCCATCGGCTCGGCCTTGACGGGCTGGAGCCCGAATCCGAACAAGTACGCCACGGCGGCTTCGCTGCAGGGGCCGTGGTCCGAGTTCAAAGACATTGCCCCGCCGGAAACCAAGACCTACGGTTCGCAATCGACGATGATGTTGAAAGTGGCTGGGACCAGGAAAACCACCGTGATTTTCATGGGCGACATCTGGAAACCGCGCGCGCAGTGGGATTCACGCTATCTGTGGATGCCGCTGGAGATCGGCCAGGGCAAATTGTGGCTGCCCGAGCCGAAGGACTGGACGCTCGACCTCCGGACCGGCGAGGCGGTGATCCAGAGGTGAGCGGCTTAGTGGACATGAACAAGTCGAGCCGACAATCCCGGCGTCGCGGCTGGCGCGGTCAGCCTTGCTTTTGGCTTTTCCGGTAGGCCAGGCCCTGAAAGAGGGCGACGAGGTCGCCGGCGTCGTCTTTGACTTCCACGGTGTAGGAGCCGAGTTTGAAGTTCCTGGAGACCTCTCTGGCTTCGGCCCACAGGGCGCCGGTCTGGGCGGCCTTCATGAAGCTGATGCTCACGTTGATGGCCACGGCGGGCGGGCCGTGGGAGTTGGAAGCGGCGGCGAAGGCGAAGTCGGCCAGGGTGAAGATGGCTCCGCCCTGGACGCTGCCCAAGCCGTTCAGATGGTCGGGGCGCAGGGTCATCCTGGCCCGTGCCTGGCCTGGAGAGACGCAGAGCAGTTCAATGCCGCAGTGTGCGGCAAAACGGTCTTTGTCGAGAGTTTGCCTGATGTTTTCCATTGCGGGGTTCCGGTCATTTGGCCTGCAGCTTCAGGTGCTGTTTTTCCATGGTGCTCCCTTCGGCAAAGGCGAGTTGGGCGAGGGCTTTGTTGTAATCCACCAGGGCCTGGGCCTCGGCGGTGAGGGCTGCGGTCAGTATCTCCTGCATTTGCAGGACCATGAAGGTGGTCGACAGACCGTTCTCGAGTTTCTTCTCTTCGGCGAGCAAGGCGGCTTCGGCATAGATGCGGGCCTGGCGGGTGGAACCCACCTGGGCATAACGCGACTCGATCTGGTTAATGGCATCCGCCACATCGACAAGGACGCCCTGCTCGGCCTGCTTGAGCTGGAGTTCGGCGATTTTTTTGGCGGCCTGGCTGGCATGATAGTTGTTGCGCTCGGCCACGTTGACGAGCGGGTAGCTGACGACGACGCCGTAATAGTAGTCGGGATGCACGAAGTGGAAGGCTTCGCTGATGCTGGTGCTCAGGTCCGCGGTGTAGGACCTGGCGCCGAGGTTGCCGACGAGGTCGACGCCCGGGAACAACTGGTTTTTGAGGAATTTCACGGTGACAGCTCTCTTCTGGACGACCAGGCGGGCCTCGGCCAGGTCGGGGCGATGGTCGAGGGCGTGTTGAAAGCTCTCCTGGCGGTTGATCTCGGCTTTGAGGGCGAGCAAGACCCCGGCGGGGTGCAGGTCCACGTCGGCCCATTGCCTGAAGTTGTCCGTGAAGAGGCTTTTCAAGGCGTTTTCCCGGTTTGCGTAGAGTTCGCGCGCCGCCGCCAAGGCAGTCAGGGTGTTCTGCAGTTCCGTCTCGGCTTGCGCAGCCTCCAGGGGCGGCAAGTCCCCGGCCTGGACGCGCTGCTGCGTCTGGGCGAGGAACTGCTTCCGCAATTCCAGCATCTTTTCCTGGACGCCGATGAGTTCTGCGCTCGCCTGGAGGTCGTGAAAGCTCAGCTCGACGGCCAGCACCGTTTTCATGATCTCGAAACGCAGGGCCTCCTCGGAAATCTTCACGTCCTTGCGCCGGATCAGAATTGTCTCCCGGTATTGATCGATCCAGGAATCCTTGAGGAGGTGTTGCTGGAAGGTGACGCCGACGTGCCCCAAATAGCCGCTGGTCCATCGAATGCCGCCGGGGAAAAGACTGGCGTCAGTGGGGTTGCCGCGGAAATCGGTTCGGCCGAATAACGAGGTGGAAAGGGCGCTGAATTGGTAGCTCAGGCCAATCGGCAGGTTCCCGCTCAGGGACGGACCCAAGGCGTCGGAGTCCAGCGTGTAGGGGTAATCGGGATGCACTCGTTTGAAGTCGACATCCTGCTGGACCGACTCGTAGGAGTGTGTGGCGGAAAAAGACAAGGTCGGGTCGTAGGCCCCGTAGGAGGCGCCCAGGTTATAGCCGGCAATGGAGTTGGAGAGGTGCTCGATCTGCAGGCCGAGGTTCTGATGCAGGGCCACGTCGATGCATTCTTCCAGGTTCATGAAGCGGGCGCCGGCTGCGGGGGCCTGAACGGGGGCAGGCCCGGGGCCGGGCGCGGGGGAATTAGTCTGGCCCAAAACAGCGAAGGCACCGCTCAAGACGACGCCTGCCAACAATCGCGCGCGCATGTTCGTGAGAGGATGCGCATTTTTGGCGCGGCGGTCAAACACCTTTGCGTTTTGTCCTTGACCCCGGGGCCGCGAAGGTTCCCTATGGCGGCAATGTCATGAAGACGCCCAGAATTGATTCGAGCAGGAAAGAGGAAAACCCGTTGCAGAGCGGCCTGAGCCGGCGCCGGTTTCTTGGCCGCGCGGCGGCGGTGGCAGCCGGCATCACTGTGGCGCCCCGGCACGTGCTGGGCGGCCCGGGGTTCGTGGCGCCCAGCGAGAAGATCAATATCGCCATCATCGGGTGCGGCGGCCAAGGCCAGGCTAATGTCCGCGAGCTGTTCCAGCATCCGGACGCCCAGATCATTGCGCTGGCGGACCCGGCCGAGTTGGAGGACCTGCACGCGTTTTACTTCAACAGCAACGCCGGGCGGCTCCCGGTCAAGGCGGAGGTGGAAACACATTACTCGGCCAGGACCCCGAGCTACAAGGTGGCCGATTTCGAGGATTTCCGCGTGATGCTGGACAAGGGGAAGGCGATCGATGCCGTCCTGTGCGCGACGCCGGACCATCTGCATGCCTATGTGTGCGTGACGGCAATGCGCCAGGGCAAACACGTTTATTGCGAGAAACCCCTGACCCATAATGTCTGGGAGGCGCGGCAGGTGGCCAAGGCGGCCCGGGAAACCGGGGTGGCCACGCAAATGGGCAACCAGGGGCATTCCGGCGGCCATATTCGCACCACGTGCGAAATGCTCTGGGCCGGCGCCATTGGCGACGTCCGCGAGGTCCATGCCTGGACCAGTGCCACCCGGTGGAACCAAGGCCGCCTCTCGGGGCGGCCCCCGGGACAACCGGTCCCCAAGGGGCTCAACTGGGACCTCTGGCTGGGCCCGCGCGAGACTCGCCCTTACAGCCACGAGTATATGCCGGTCACCTGGCGAGATTTCTGGGACTTCGGCACGGCCCCCATTGGGGATTTCTTCTGCCACAACTTCGACCCCGCCTGCTGGGCGCTGGAGTTGCGTCACCCCACCAGCATCGAGGCGCACGGGGCCGGCGGGGTGGACAGCTATATTGCCCCCGTGGCCGGCATTTATACCTACCAGTTCGGACCGCGCGGCACGATGCCCCCTGTGAAGTTCACCTGGTACGAAGGCGGGTTGATGCCCCCGCGTCCCGAGGGCCTGGAACCGGACGACCAACTCGGGGCCGACGGGAACGGCATCCTCTTTGTCGGCGACAAGGGCCTCCTGACCTGCGCCGGCTGGGCGGGCCGTCCCACCCTCCTGCCCGGCGCTCGCGACGCCGAATACAAGCGCCCGCCCGCGACCCTGCCGCGCTCCAAGGGCCACCACCGGGATTGGCTTGACGCTTGCAAGGGCGGAAAGCCCGCCAGCGCCAATTTCGATTATGGCGCAGCCCTGACCGAGGTCGGCCTCCTCGGCTTGGTCGCCATGCGCGCGGGCAAGAAGATTTACTGGGACGCCCAGGAGATGAAAGCCGCCAATGCGCCCGAGGCCGCCAAGTTCCTCAAAGAAACTTACCGGCACGGATGGGAACTCGCGTAATCCCACGAGCCGAGGCGCGGTCAAAAAAAAGTGCGCCTCGAACGGCGAGGCGCGCGCTGCACATTTCGATCAAAAGAGCTTCAGTCGGCCTTTTGAATGGTTTCCCGAGCGTCCTGCCATCCGGAGATGCCGGCGGTGAGGTGCTTGACATTGGTGTAACCGAGCTTCTCGGCGGCGTTGGCGGCGGCCTGGTAGGCCATGCACTTGGGACCGCCGCAGTAGGCCACCACCAGCGCGTTCTTGTCCTTGGGCAGCAGGCTGGCCAACTTGCCCCTGTTGGCCTCGAAATCAATGGCGCCGGGGATATGGCCCTTTTGCCATGACCCAGTGCCGTTGGCGTCCAGGAGGGTCACTTTCTTGGCTGTAATGGCCGATTTGAGTTCCGGGATCTTGATGTCCGGATATTCGCCGGCATAGACCGCAGCCGCCGCCAGGGCGGCCGCACAGAAGACGAGGAGTTTTTTCATGGTTGATGCGATAGACCTGTTTTCACAATGCGTTGACTCTTATATGATTTATCAGTATCTCTGTTTACGGGCACTAACATGGCACAGAATCAAGGAACGTCCAGCGGTTTTTTTTGACTGCGTGCAATGCCCCGGTGGAGGCCTTGCCTGGCGGTTCATTATTTGGTTGCCAACCAGCCATGGCCCGGGTTGAAATAGGGCCATGAAAAGATGCTCTTTGCCAGGGTGGGGCGGCGCCATTGCCTTGTTGTTGGCCACGCCCGGTTTGCTCTCGGGAGCGGCGGCCAATCAGCTTTCGGATGAAGAAAAGGCCGCCGGCTGGAATCTTCTTTTTGACGGCCAAACCACAACCGGCTGGCGCAGCTTCAAGAGACAGACCTTCCCGGCCGAAGGCTGGATCGTCCAGGACGGCTGGCTCCACTGCCTGGGCAAGGGGGGTGGGGACATCATCTCACGGCCCGAGTTCGAGGAGTTCGACCTGCGGTGGGAATGGAAGATAGGCGAGGCCGCCAATAGCGGCGTCAAGTATTTCGTCACGGAAACGCGCCCCTCGGCCCTCGGCCACGAGTACCAGATGATCGATGACGCCCGCGAACCCGACGCCCAGGGGGGCAACGGCAAACACATCACCGCCTCGTTCTATGACGTCCTCAAGCCGTCCACTCCTTTGCCGCTCAAACCGGCAGGGCAAATCAACTCCTCACGCATCCTCGTCAAGGGCAACCACGCCGAACACTGGCTCAACGGAACGAAGGTCCTGGAATATGAACTGGGCAGCGATGCCGTCAAGGCCGCCGTTGCCCACAGCAAGTTCAAGAACGTTGCCGGCTTCGGCGCCCGCATCAAGGGCCACCTCCTCCTCCAGGACCACACCGGGGAGGTCTCCTTCCGCAATATCAAAATACGGGACCTGGCCGCCGAGCCATAGGGATGCGGCTATTGCGCATCGGCGGCACGGCGGAAACCCACAGCGCCCGCGCTGGCGAGCAAATCGGCAAACCTGCGCTCGATCTTGCGGACGCGCCGGCAGACCGTCGTCCTCCCCGACCGCAAACCGCCTGAGCGCCGGCCCGAACGAACCGACCAGGGCGCGCAGGTCGCCGGAATAATCCTGGAGGTCGCCGACCGTCTGGATTCCCTCCTCACTGAGGATGCCCTCCGTGGCCCGCCCCGCACCGTAGAGGGCGCGCACGGGCAAGGGGCGCAGGAACTGGACCTTCTCCCTTTCGGAGACCAGGGTCAGCCCGTCGGGTTTCTGGTGGTCGCTGGCGATCTTGGCCAGGAGCTTGTTTGCGGCAACGCCGATAGTCGCGGTCAACCGCCGCTCCGAGGAGATCCGCTGTTTCAACTGCCGGGCCAGGGGAATAGCCCGGAGCAAGGAGCCGTCCGCGTCCTCGGCCTGGCAGGGTGCCGGCAGGTCGAGGTACGCTTCGTCAATGGACATTTGGTCCACAACGGCCCCCGTCTGCCCGACGATAGCCATGATCCGGCGCGACTCCTCCCGGTAGTGGTCCATCTGGGGCCGGACGAATGCGCCCCTGGGGCAGAGCCGGCCGGCCGTGGTGCTGGGCATCGCCGAGCGGACACCATACTTCCGGGCCTGGTAGCTGGCGGCGCAGACTACCCAGCGCTGGGTGGGCGGCGCCCCGACAATCACCGGCTGGCCGCGGAGCGCCGGATTGTCGCGTTGCTCGATGGAGGCATAAAGCGCATCCATGTCCAAATGGAAGACCACCCGAAACATCGCCTGGAGCTTGCCAGAATTCCCAGCCTCGGAGAAGCCCCGCGGCCGGCCATGCGGTCGAGAAACGGAAGCCGAAGCCTGCCAGATTCGCACGGCCACCGACCAGCCCGATGGGGCCTCCTTCCGTCGGATTACTTGGCCGAATCCAGTCCTTTCAACGCCCAGTCGCACACGTTTGGCAATTCGCGCGGATAGTAGCGTCCCGCAAAAGCGTTCACGAACGTTAACTGGATTTCCTTGGAGAGGGACTCCCACCACCTTGGTAACAGGATGAAGTTCTCGAAGTGGCAAAACACGTAGGCCGCAATGGCGGCCGTTTGGGAGGCGGGCGGCAGTCTCCGGAACGAATTGACCAACTCCTGAAAAATCGGACTACCCCTTTCGGCGCACAGCAGAAATAAGGCTCGGTCATTTGAGGCGGTGATCGTCATTGACACCCAGCGCAAAGGTGCAAGCGATTTACAGTCCTGGATAATGCTCCCCTGAAAGCTCTTTCGTGGGCCGAAGAATTCGGTCGCCAGAATATCGGGCATCCGCTCGCCGACAAGAGCCCGCCTTGTTCGCCTCGCGTGTCTGGCTACGCCATTCCCGAATCTCCTCCACGACTCCATGAGGACTTCGTCCAGGGGCCACGCAGGTCCCGCACAGGTGCAGGAATGGGGCCAGCTTCAGTCTCTTTCCGCCAGCCTCCGTCAGGAGGATTCGCAGTTCACCCAAGTCCGCATTCAACCTGGCAAAAAAGTGTTTCTGCTCGCCACACGTTGCATGTGCCGCCACCACGTCCCACAAATTACGCGCAGGGCCGACCTCGTCCCAGAGCCGCGCCACGAGTGTGTTCGAGGCCCTCCGTTTGTCGCGAATGCCATCACTCGAACACTCGACAGTCTTCGTCAGCTCATCATGATTGTCAATAATGAGTTGAAGAACGTATCTGAGATCGAGGTTGTCCTCGGGGGCCTCCGCCCAGTCGGCCAACACGGCGAACCGGACGATACCTGATTCCTCGGGGCTGGTTTTATACCGATAAGGGATGCCCCGCTTCCGTAACGCATCCCTGATAGGGGGAAAATACTTCGAATTGGGGATGAGGACCTTCACGTCGTATTCCCGCCCAAGCTCCTCAGCCTCTTTCGCGATGAACGATGCCTCCCACCCGTCGGAGGGAAGATCTCGAAACTGGATTTTGTCGTTCGTTGCGATCCGCTCGCTAAAGACCGGCGGAGGTTTAGCGACGCTTCCGTCATAAAAACTCTGCACCACCTGCCTGGCGCCTCTCAACATATGCTTAGGGCAACGCCAACTCTTGAAAAGCCTGGCGATGCGAACCTGCCCCTTGAACGAGGAATGAAAGGTCTGAATATACTTGGGCGAGCCCCCTCGAAAGGAGTAAATGCTCTGGTCATCATCGCCCACGGCAAACACGCCGTCCTCGTATCCGCACGACAGCAACTGGATCAATTCGGGGGCAAAGTCTTCAAGGTGGAAGGCGCTCTCGATGCGGCAAGTGATCACGATTCCAGCGGACTAAAGCCGCATCGGTGGTGTTTTCAAAGAGCAATGTCAGCGTCGGCGATTCAACATGTCCATCGCAATACACTACGTTGGCTCTTCCTTGGTGCCGTGAATGAGATCTTGCAGTACTGCCCCCAATATCTTCCAAACCGCTTGTGCGCTGTAACCTCATGCTGTTCTCTGAGGTATCCACAACGATCCCGTGACCTCCAATGAAGCAGTCCCCTATCGCCATCATTTCTGCCGGGACGACGACCTCTGATTCATGGACAGGAGTGGAATCAACATAGTTGGTGGGCGTGTTTCCCTTGTGCCCACCAAGGCCAAATGAATTCTGGTCCTCCCATCTTCTAAAGCCATAGGCGTTGTAACCGTAATTGGAAACATGATAATTCGTATAGCCGGACTTGGCGCCCAATGTAAAGGCCGCAAGAGGAACAGACGGACAATGCCATACGGTGGTATGCCACCAGTTGCTTCCGAGTCTTTTCAGTGCCCAGGGGTCGCGCCCTGAAAGTCCCTCCTGCTCAAGAGCGGTTGCCCATCTGGTTGCCTGCTCTCCGCCGTCCTGCCAATGCAAATTCACATTTAGTGGATACACGTGGTAATCGGCAACGAACTGCTGAAGCGCAAGACCGAGTTGTCGAACATTGCTCATGCATCGCATTTTCTGGGCCTTGCCTTTGCCCGTGGAAAGCACCGGCAGCAGCAGGGCGGCAAGAATGGCGATAATGCCGATGACCACCAGGAGTTCAACCAGGTTGAAACCCCTGGCATGAACCTGCCATGAACAGGATCTACGCTTGCGCCATACGGTGCTCATCATCGCTTAGACAAGGCCACTTGCGCTTGGGTATCTTCAAGCCGACCTCGAAGGAACTCAAGAAAGTCCGTGAGCGCAAGAGAGGAGAGGAGTTCCGGGTCGAGCTTTTGGGACGAGCATTGCCGGCAAGGGTGAGGGGGAACTTGCATCCCGTCCGCTCAAGGCGCCAGACTTGAACAGTTACGTCTATTAATCCAATCTAATATTGACCTTTAAAGCCAAATCTTTGATTACCGCCTTCAAAACCCTTGCTTTCGATTTCGTATCAGGCTTAGCTGCTTTTTCACCGGCAAGTTGTTCTTGTGCGTCTTTTACTGCCTTGTCAATTAAGTCAATCGGCATTCTTGCACACATTTTACAATAAAGATTCATCGATCGACCTTCATTATAGTTCTGAAGCAATTCCTCCAATAATGCCTGTCTTTTTTCTTGTTCTCTTAACCAACTCTCCAGGCCGGCTTCCTTAATTTGACGCAAATTATCAGCAGCCGGAATCCAGTCGGCAACTTTTCTTCGCAGGAAGATGGTGCAATTAAACACTTCACTGCATTCGGTGCAACACTCCAATCCGTGCTTCTTTACACAGCAATTCCAAATACTGCACCATGAGTGTTGTTCTCCCAATCTGCAGCCAATACATCGGCTCGGCGCTTTGGACTGATACTTGTTGCACAATCCACAATATAATCCGCAGCACCCGATGAGATTCTTCGATGCACTATGTGTCATTTGTTTAAACGATGAGCCACTTACAGATGTTGCCTAAGCCACCGTGCGAAAGCAAGTTCCGATTTCCTCCAACCCGAAGGGTTGGCAGAGGGCAGCCGATGGTCGTTCGGGGCAGAGGGGAACGACCACTAGGCAGGGCTTGCATCGAGCAGAGGTCCTGCAGGGTACGGCTCGGAGAGGTCGGCGCAACCCCCTCTGCCGCAGGAGCTTGCTCCGAGCAGTCGTCTTGTAAGGTGCGGCGTTGGTAGCGGGCCGTGTGCTTCCAATGGTCGGGATGCTCCTTCTGCCGGTCGCGGACCCTCTCGGCGTCCTTGGCGTCCCGGAAGTAATTCTGGTTCTCCGGCTTGGCCATTTGCAACGATGCTCGAAAGGGTAGAAACACACGAAGCCATTGGCCTAAACCGGTCGCGCCTCCACTCCACTCGGCCAGTGACCCCAATACCTTCGACCCCAATGCCTTCTCTGCTTTGATGCCTACTGAATCGGGCTCGTGAGCTTGCGCTTGATGTCTTCGAAGTCGACTTGAGCCCAGCGCTCCGCCAGCTTGCCATCGACAAATCGACAGCGCTCGTGGACATCGAATCGAATTTTCCGGCCTGTTGCGGGTATGCCCATAAGTTCCCCCGTTTGGGTTGCGCTCATCTGCAGATCTGCTTCCATGATGTCGTTTCCGTCAAAGCACACACCTGTGACGAGAACATGTTCGTCGGGAATGGCCGCATTGACCTGTCGTCGGAACATCTTAAGGCCTTCCCGTCCGCGCGGGAGTCCGATCGCTTCCAATTCGTGACAGCGGCCGTCGGGGGTCACAACGCTGTCAAGCCCTTCCGGGTCCGGTGCGAGAAGGGCCTCCAGGTAGCGCAGGAAGTGCTTCAAGAGCGCAGACTTTGGGCTATCGGCTTCCAGAATGGTCCTGACTCCCGGGCCTAGTTCGATCCGTTGTGTTGGAGGAATCGCCATCATATGTTTGTCGTCTCTGCGGCAACCTTATCACGTGCCGCCGCAGTGGTCAAGGGGCACCTTTAAATTCCGGTGTGGGCTGTGACATGGCCTCGCGGAAATCACCCGCGAAGCGTGAAATAACCGGCGCGGCAAAAAACCAGATTCCTATGTGCAGCCTCCAACAGTTGACATGCTCGCAGGTGCAAGTCCTGGTGGCAGCGTAGTCTTTAAGGAGCTTCTGCAGCCGAACCGGTTGGAGGGCTTTGCCATTACGGCGACCATAGCTCTGAGTGAGGTTGATGGTCGTAGTTCCACATGCAGGCGGTATTGCTGGGATTGAATAAGATCCGGGGACCTATCCCCGCCACATGGCCGTCACAGAATAGTTGATTATAGTTCTTCCCGTGCCGTGCCGGGTCAAAGGCCCAGCGCTTCGACTGCAGCTCACCGCATGTCATACCCCAGAAACCACCCTCCAGATTTATCTCGAGACTCAAGAACCTGGATTCACCGATTGCGATCATGCCGCTCGGCAGGTTGACAACAGCCTCAGCGATGGCCGGCCGCGTGCCAGCAGTCACGGTTGGCCCCAATCCAAAGTCCACGGGATTTCCGCTAATCGGATCTGGATAATTGCTGTGCTCTGTTCGAACCCCTTGAAAATTGTAGGCATAGCTCCCACGCGGGCCAGATTTATCGAAGCCGGCATCCCGAATTCCAATAATCGGGCCGTTGTATCCCGGGCAGTGATATGCCGCATTGGTCCACTGAACAGGGTAATAGGGCGCCAGTTTGGCAAACCAGAAGCGGTCGTAGGCTGCAGGATTGAAATCAAAGTTGTCAGCCTCGTCGCCCGGACTAAAGGCGTACGGATATCTGCTGTGGTTTTCATCCACGTACATCTTCAACGCCATGCCCATCTGCCGCAGGTGGTTGGCGCAACTGGCGGAGCGGGCTTGAGCCTTGGCCTTTGAAAGCACGGGCAGCAGCAAGGCTGCCAAAATGCCGATTACGGCGATAACCACCAGGAGTTCGAGCAGCGTGAAGGCCCCACTTGCTGAATTGCCCGCCGGACGCCTGTCTGAAGTGGCGGGCGTACTCAGCCCTGCACCATCAATGGCCACCGTCGCCGGGCCACGTGCCGGCAATGCGGCTGCGCCCACGCCCGCCGCGACTTTAAGATTCAACCACGTCATCGTCTTCATAGAGAGCGGTTAATTCACGACAATGTTCTCGTGTGTTTGGGTGATCACAACGCCCGATTCAAAGCCTGACTTGAGCGTGGTTTGGACCCGTTTCATGATCGCCTCCATCTGGGGTCTCATGGCGGCAATGGCCTGGGGCGTGGCTGGCTTGTTCTGTGTTTCCAGGGCCTTTTTTATCGCCTCATCAATCGCTTCCTCACTCGTCGCCGCGCTGGAGTCCAGCTTTTCCACATACTTCATGCGGGATTGGTGGATGAGAAAATCTTTTTTGCCGATCCAAAGCATCGTAAATGCCGTTCCTGGCTTGCCTTTTTCCGGCTGCTTGGACGAGTCCATGACCCCCGACACAACATAACAACTAACGTCACCGACGTTCCCGTCTTTCTCCTTTTGGAGTGGACAGAGGCCGGATGCGACAGGAGCGGTGAAAAGATCGCCGAGGCCTTGGTCAAAGAAAAGCCGCGATATCGTCGATGCGCAAGAGAATGACAATCCCGCGGCCTGAGCGAAGGCATGCTTCATGTTTTGCATCCTTTGAGGTTTTGCGTTTTCCTGCTGTCCGGCGGTTGTGGCGAGGAAATAATCTCCGCTGCCATCGCACCAAATAACTCCCTTGGATTCCGTCCCCTGGGTCCAATCAATTCGATAATGGTTCGGTCGTTGTAGTCGGATGTTGAAAGTGAGGGTGTTCTTTTGGCCTGCAAATTCCGAAACGGCTGTCCCGCTATCGCTGTAACTGGACAGCGCGGCGTAGGCGGTCCGTGATGTGCCGACAATTTCCTGCGCCGTCACTGGGTCGCCGCCGCTGGCTTGAGAAATCGCCATCCTTGCCGCGCCGCCCGTCATCAATGCTGCTGCGCCCACGCCCACCGCACCAATATTCTTCAACCACGTCATCGTCTTCACAGTTCCTTTCACTAGCGTTGTTGCTGTTGGCGACACCGCTGTTCCTTTCGCCGCCGCCCTGCGCGCATCGGCGCCTGGAGGGGTTGTGTTCAGCCTGTGCCGTAGTTTCTCTACGCCCCTTGCTTAAGCAAAAACGACAAAAGGTAACGTTGGTATCGCTCGGAGGCGGGGAGTCCCGTCCGCCCTGGCGGGCACGAGACCTTGCCACCGTGGGCCGCAACCGAGATTCGCAGACAGGTGCGCCGCATGTCTTTGTCGTGGAAGAGGGCAGGGGTCAGCGCGGCACGGGCCAGGTGCCGGCGAGGCGGTCTTGCAGCCCGCGCCCTGGGAGGGCCACAGACAGCACGGCCAGCAGGCCGACAAGCCCGAGGCCCAGCCAAGGCGCCCAGGCCAGATGCTTGATGATCCCCAGAATCGACAGGAACAATGGCACGGACAACGGACACCACGCCACAATCCCCCGCCACAGCAGGCGGAGCCGGGAGGCTCGCGCGCCTAGGAGGATACGCAGTTCCATCACACCGGGATTGCTCTGGACGAACTGACGCGCGGAGACCATCCCGAAGAGGCCAAGCGCTGACGCCAGCACCGCAAAGACGATGCAACCGCCTGCGACGGCGGCTCGCCGCAATCGCGAAACCGCTGCTACGCGGTTCAAAAGCGGCTTGAGCGCGGCGGTTACCGCATCGGCGCTAACCAACCGCGGCAGGCTCTTCAGGAAGGCGCGCGTGTGCAGCGGCGTCGTCACATCCCCGGTCACTTTGGCCAAAGTCCCCGCGCTGCCCATCAAAGCCGTGGTGCCGACAGCAGCCAGAAATGAGCTGCACCGTTGAATGGCTCGATCGCTCCCTGGGGCGAGCGGTGGACAGGAGGCCGAGTTGACGGTTGGTAGTTGATCGTTGACGGCGGAGGGCAGGACGGGAGCGGGAAAGTCGAGCAGTTTGGCCCGCCCATCACCCGTGATCCAGACCCGGTCGATGGCGAGTTCGGGCAAAGTACCATCCTTCTCCGCCGAGCTGATTTCGCAAGCCAAGGCGTGAAGCCAAAAGCGCACCTCGTTCCACCGTTGCGGGGTCTTAGCCAGTTCCAAGAGGGATCGGCCAGCCAAGGCTTCAAATGCGTCCCAGTTGTCCTCGGCCGACCGTTTGCCGGTCAGCCATCGCAAGCGGCCAGCCCGGCTAAGACTGCGCAACCGGACGGGGATCGGCTCCGTGCCGGGGGGCACCGCGCGAATCCACACTTTGCGCAAGAGCCGCAGGTCATAGCCCAGGAGCCATTTCACGCCGGCAGATTCAGCGAGTGGTTGCAGCACATGATAGGGGCCGATCGTGGCGCCAGACTCAACGGCGGGCGGCGGCGTTTCGCTGGCCGGCAGTACAGCCGGCGATGCCAAGGCGGCCTTTGAAACTACCCGTGTCTTGGTGACAAGGTCCTGCACGGCGGCGAAACCGTTGCGCCGGCGCGCGGTGCAGAACAGCAGACCCATGATCCCGTAGCAGATCAACCCCATGAGAGTCCGCGTTAGCTGCGAGGCGCTCAAGTAAGCCTCATTGCTTCCGCAGACCAGCCAGAAGGGCAAGGTGGGCGACACGGCGTAAACCACCGCGCGGAGGAAAGCCCGCCCCGGCCCCGGTGGATTCCTGTCCGGCCCGACGACGCGCAAGCGGCACAGCGCCTTGCCCACGGCAGCCCCCCATAACCCCTCGAACAGCGCATAGTAGAGTCCCACCTCCACGAAGCATCCGAACACCCAAAACAACATCTTCGGGGCGCCCTGGTTTATAGACTGGTTCATAAACTGCACCTGCGATCCAAACGCCCACCAGAAGACAGGCATCCCCAACACGCCCAGGGTCAGCATGTCCAATACTCCGGCCAGGAAGCGCAGGCCCAGGGTCGCCGGCGTCGGCGCGGTCGATCCGAAAGGGGCCAGGACCTGCGCCAGTTCCGCGTGACTCTTGAACCGGTCGGCGGACTGCTTTTCCAGACAGCGCAGGATGGCGTGGGCCAAGCCTTGCGGAATCTCCGGGCGGAGTTTCCGCGGCGACGGCGGGCGCTGCTCCAACACGGTGGCCAAGAGCGCGACGACGGTCTGTGCCTCGAAGGGCGTGCGCCCGGTGAGCAAATAGAAGAGGGTGGCCCCGACGGCATACATGTCCGAGAGTGCGTTGAGTTCCTCGCCGCGCAACTGTTCCGGGGAACAGAACGCGGGGGTGCCGAGGAACGCGCCTGTGGCGGTGAGCGCCGGCTCCGTGCGGACGGTGGTGGAGATCGAAAGACCAAAGTCGCCGACTTTGACAGCGCCGTCTTCCCCCACGTAGCAGTTGGAGGGCTTTATGTCCCGGTGGAGAATGCCCATGCGCTGGGCCGCCTCCAAACCTTCAATGATCTGTAGCACACTGTCCACGGCCTCGCCGATTGGCAACTGGCCCCGGGCGCGCACGCGGTCCTGCAAGGTGCCGCCGGCAACCAGTTCCATGGCGATGACCGGTGTGCCGCCGATCTCCTCGGTCCCGAAGACATAGACGCTGTTGGGATGGTTGATCGACGCAGCCAAGCGCCCCTCACGGAAGAATCGCTCGCGCGCGTCCGGCGAATCGAGAGTATGGTTCAGGACCTTGAGCGCCACCCGGCGGCCGCTATCCAGGTCCTGGGCTTCATAGACGGCTCCCATGGCGCCCGCGCCGAGGGCGCGGAGGATGGCGTAATGGCCAAATTGATCGCCCGGCTCCGGCAAACCGCCGGACTCGGCCCTCGTCCCGGGCGGCATCACCGTGCCCGCGGGGCCCGGGCCGGGTTGAGTCTCCATGGCGAGCTTGAGGAGGCATTTCGGGCAGAGGTCGAGCGGCGCGCTGCGGGCCAACTCAGCGCCGCAGCCCACGCATTTGCGCCTCGCGGAGGACGTATCTTCAACGGTAGCCATGACGTTCTACCCCTTCTTAAGCAGGGCTCGGGAAAAGTAACACGGCCGCCCGGGCATCCAAAATCCAGAAGTTGAAGGCGCGAAGGACCCGCTTAGGGCCCAAACGCCGAAAACAGGTGCCTGATTTCTTCCTCGATTTGCTCGGGATCGGAGAGGGTGTGCGCGATTTCCGCGCACAGGATTTGGCGGTAACGGGCACGCAACCGGTGGACGGCCATCTTCACGGCGGGTTCCGTGAGGTTCAGCCGGGCGGCGATCTGCGCATAAGGCAAGGCCGACTCTTCCCGGGCCAGGCAGCTTGGCAGATACTCGAGTAACTTCGCCCGGCCGGAGGCCACATACTCCTCGTGCAACTGGGCGGTGGCCCGCTCCAGCAGGGTCCTGGCCCATTGCCGGTCGAAGAGCACGTCCGGCGGGACGTTCTGCGCCGGCTCCGCGGCAAAGCGCGACTCGGCGAGTTCCTCGTCGATGGGCACCACCGGCGCAAAGCCGCCTCGTTTCTGGGCGTGTTCACGGTCCCATTCGTTGGCCAGGAAACGCTTGACCGCCACCAGCAGAAACGTGCGGAACCTGCCTTTCTCGCGCGCCGCGGCCTGGAGGTAGTCCTTTTGCAACAGCCGCGCGAAGAACCCCTGCGTCAGGTCCTGCGCATCCTGCGGCGGATGGCCCTGCCGCCGCACGAACGCGTAAAGCGGATACCAGTAGCTGCGGCAGAGCGCTTCGAGCGCCGCGGCGGATTGCGGCGACTCCTTGTCGCGCGCCGACAGCACGACCGACCACCGAGTGGTAACGAACCGGGCGTCCGAAGCGGACGGGGGCGTTGTGCTGGCCGGACTCATTACAGTCGGCGAAATTCTGCCTCATGCGACATGTTTGTGTTCTTTCGACAGAACCTGATTCTGAACCAAGGGTATATCGCTGGCCGGACCAGCGCGACCCCGTTGCGGCACATGTCGGCCACCCGTGTGCCCCTCTTCCTTCCCCCGGCGGTTGGCTCCACGAACGGCCCAATCATCGGCGGCTCAAACAGGTTCTCGAACATCTTGGCAATCTTATCGCAACCGGTCCCTCTTTGCCAGATTAACCGGATTCCTGACATCTTGTTGGACGACTTCGTGGCTGGGTGGGGAGTGTGCGGGGGCGGGGTATGCAGGCGTGGGCGCCTCTTGGACTGGCGGCAAATGTCTCCAATCGGAGGCATTTCAGGAGGGAGGTGCAACTCACCAGCGAGTCGAGCGGGTCAAGTCACACCTCGAATACACGGCATCCGAGGCCGACTCTCGTCGCCCATGTCTGCGCGGACGTGCCCGGTGGTCACCCTGGGCGACGCCGCCGCCGCCTGCAAGGCCGGTTTGGGCTGCCTGCGTGGCGCTCAGAGCCGCCGTAGCGTCGCGGATGGCCTTTGGCCGCGGGACACGACGGCCTAAAGTCTCCTTGCCTCGGTGAGGGTTTGGGGGATGGAGAAGAAAAGGCAAAATCCGATTGGAAGGCGCTTGAAAACGTGATGCAATGGTGAAAATCGGAATACTTTTTGAACATCCCACCTCGGAGAGCATGAGTCTTTTGGAAAGTGCGCCGCCGACCTTAATTTTTCGCCCAACGCAATTCCCTCGAAGAATTGGCAGGGGCTCCCCATGGACACCCACCGGCAAGTTCGTCGTGGTGAATTTTCCATTAAACACATTGTTTGGCACAGCCTACGGATTTAGGGCTGATTACGTCGTTTTCCCCGATGATTTCGATTCAGGAAATACTAATTATGACATTTTAATCACATTGGCGAGCCATCAAAAAGAGGCTTTGCAGGAGGAACTCAAAAAGCAATTCGGGCTGACGGCGCACGCTCAAACTCGTGACACGGATGTCCTGTTAATGAAAGTTGCCGATCCGGCTAAATTACAATTGTATAGAACAAAAGGCGGTGCGTATCGCTACTATGTAGAAAAAGGAAGTGGAAACAATCAGAAACTCATTTACAGAAATGCTGGACTTGCGGTCGTTGCCGATGGTGTGGAAGTTGGGAAACCAGTATTGGACCGAACCGGAAGCAAAGAGCATTACGACTTCAATTTTCAGGGGACGGAACGAAAGGGGCCTTCAATAGCTGCCATGGAGTCCGCGCTGGACATTTGGACCGGCCAACTTAACCAAGCAGGTCTCCAACTTGTGCCAGGCCGCGAGCCGCTCGAAATCCTCGTGGTCGAAATGGCCAAATGAATTGTTCCCTTTTCAAACGCGAGACAACACGACCTACATCGCCCGAATGTTACACAAGGGGATATGAGCAACGTGAGCCAGGAGCCTTATGCCGGGCTGACGAAAGAAGTTTTCGATGCAGCCGGTTGGCGTGCGTGGCCTGGCAGCCATATCGAGGTGACGGGCCCCTTACTTGGCTGCCGGATTAACCCCAGGCACACGGTGACCGGGTGGCAGTATCTTTAACTTCGTCGTGGACCTGGACTTAGATATTGACAGGCTATTGTCAAAAGAGGTAAGGTCCTCGCGTGAATAGCTCTGTAGCCGGAATCTGCCTGGTTCAACCTAGGCCTGAAACAAGCGCATTGGGGTCCGAAACTGGGCGCGGGCCGATTTTTCGCCGAACGGTAACTGACAAAGAGGCCTTGGACCCGCCTCACACTTACCAAACCCACTGCAAATCCCCTC
>Ga0181533_1001383_pt1 | contig 31283 bp, 28 predicted proteins | sample PEATcosm2014_Bin_45_FD_119772 | JGI IMG/M metagenome (GOLD analysis project Ga0181533, IMG submission 119772) | Peatland microbial communities from MTU Mesocosm Facility, Houghton, MI, USA - PEATcosm2014_Bin11_60_metaG | ecosystem: Environmental > Terrestrial > Soil > Wetlands > Peat | place...
CCTGCTTGGTATCCATTCCCAGCTTGATGACCTTGAGCGCGACGCGGCGCCGCACTGGCTCGGTTTGTTCCGCGACATAGACCACGCCGCAGCCGCCTTCGCCGACGCGCTCTAGAATTTTGTAGCGGCCGATAGCCTTGCCGACGGCTTCATCCTCAACTGTCGGATCGAGTTTGACGGTCGCGACGCCCGCGGACACGGCGGGCGGCAACGGCTCCGCACCGAAGGCGCCGGCCCGCTCTTGGGACAGGAATCCCTCCGAACCGAAATGGCCTTCCAGCAACACCTCAAGTTGGGCCCGCAACGCGGCATTGTCCCGGCAGACGCCGTCAAGAAATGCGGCGCGCTCGGATGCGGTTGGCTTTCCAATGGCCAACTCGAAAAGGACTTCTTCGAGGCTTTGGTTGAATTCATTCATTGTCGGAACGGAATCTCCGTCTTCGATTAACGGGTGTCAGCGCCGATTATCACGGCCCGTACTCCAGTGCGCCAATTCCCTCGCGAAACCCTCAGCGATTCGACAGGTTTTGCTTTAATTCGCGGTACAGCCAGGAACGTGCGTAGGCCCAATGCCGCTCGACCGTCGCCAAGGAAATGCCCAGGCTTTGCGCAATCTCCGGGTACTTCATGTCTGCGAAATAATGCAGCTTCACAATTTCCGCCTTCTGGGGAGATTCCTTGTCCAACTTCTCCAGCGCTTCATGGATGGCGAGCACCGTCTCATCACTGTCCTCGGTGGCCAGCGTGACGTGCTCCAAGTCAACCCGCTGCCACTGACCGCCGTGGCGTTGCGCCGACTTCTTGCGCGCGCGATCCACAAGAATCCGCCGCATGGCCTCGGCGGCGGCGCCAAAGAAATGATGGCGGCCATTCCACCTCTGTTCGCTGCCCGCCAAACGCAGCCACGCTTCATGCACCAGAGCCGTCGGTTGGAGGGTTTGCCCGGGCTTTTCATGCGCCATTTTGGCCGCCGCCAATTTGCGCAATTCCTCATAAACCAGCGGAAGCAAATGGCCGGCCGCCGCCGGATCGCCCGATTCGATCGCGTCGAGCAATTGAGTCACTTGTGTCACAGAGATCACCATCGCCTCCCGGCAGCCGTCGTCAAGTGTTTTATCCAGTGGGTTCTCACCCCAAAGAGAATCTTTAAGTTCGGTGAAGGTCTTGGGTTCGAAATTACTCACTGGTTTGCAGAACGGAGATGGAAAAGCTCCGGGTAAACAATAAAAAACAAAAACAAAACTCAGGCGCCTGTCGCCTGAAAAAAAGAAGAAAGAACCAGAATAGAAAACAGACTGCATTACAAACACGCCGCGCACCTCACGTCCCGGAAAATTCTCGGCCCGCTGCTGATGGGCGCTGCCTTGATGGGCATGAAACCCATGAATGCCATGGCCGCGATGAACTTCCGGTTCACCGAAATGACCGTCCCCGGCGGCATCACCCCCGGGGTCTTCGGAATCAACAACCACGGAACTATCGTACCGAGGCGCCCTCGGCACAGGTTGCAGCGGCATCAACGATGAGGGTCAAATCGTTGGGTGGTATGTTGACGCCTCGCAAAATACGCGCGGCTTTCTCCTGGATGAGGATGGCTTCCGCACTCTGGACGTGCCCGGTGCCGGCTCGACCTTCGCTTTAGGCATCAACAACCGGGGCCAGATCGTTGGCCGCTATGTGGACGCAGCCCAGGTTCAACACGGTTTTCTGTTGAGCCACGGGGTTTATACCACTGTGGATTTCCCGGGCCAGACGGGGAACGAGCGGTACGGGATCAACGACCATGGCGAGATGGTTGGGAACTACAACTACGAAAGCAACGCCTTCATTGTGACCATTGACCGCCATGAGGACGAGGACGAAGAGGCTGGCCGGTAAAGGCCCCCGGTTGGCAGTCGGCCACACCTGCCAGCGAGGTGGACCCCATGGTGTGGGCCGCCAAACGCAGAAATCAAGTTAGTCCAACAGGAAACCCTCCGGCTCGGCCGGGGGTGGGGTTCTGATCGTGATGCTGGTCAAGGCGCCATACGTCGCTCGGTGTCAAAACAGGGTACTGGTCGGCACCCAAGGCCATTGCCCAATGCCACCTTAAGGAGAGGGTGCAAGTCCAACCGGGGTGAGGCAGTACTCGCGCCGAAACCGATGCCCCTCTTTGGGCTTGCCGCCCGCCGCTTTTGGCTCATAGTAGATTCCGCAAGTCCGCGGCTTGCCGGGCGCTTAGCGCAGTGGAAGCCCACCTCGTTTACACGGAGATTCGGGCGCCTGGACCCATTTTTCCCCCAAGTTGCCCCCACCTGGACAAACCCTGATTCTTCGGCCCTCTCGTCCACTTTGGAGCTGGACCCACCGGGTCCCAAATGGCCCCGAGTTTTTTCCGGGTGCGTAGAAGCGTGCGTAGAAGCGAACCCAAGCCCATCGGCGGGACCCACCGACAACCGGTCTCGGCGCCGACTGAGACTCCCCGCCAGATTCCCAAATCGCAGTGTTGACTTTTGCGGGAAGTTAAACATGGTTGTTTTACATGAAGACAGCGACGTTGAGAAAACTGCGGCACGACTTCGCCGCCCGGCTCAAGCGCATCTACGGCGACCTGGTCCTGCCGGGCGACGTGGTGGTGGAAGAACGCGAATCCCGGCCCTATTGAAGCGCCAGCGGCCAACCCTGAACCCTCCCTGCCATGCCCGCCTACGCCGACATCAGTTTCCTGGTCCGCGTTTACACTCCGCCCGCCGATTCGCAGAAGGCGCTATCGTGGCTTCAGCGCGCGCGTGAACCGCTCCCGTTTACTTCGCTGCATCGCCACGCTGTTGGTGGCTACCGCTGCAGTGGCGTTACTTTCCTCCAGATGGCGGCAGACTGCGCCTTGAACACCACGCCTGATGTGCCTATCCTTAAGCCATGGAATTGATTTTGCCTGAGCGCCTTCGGCACCGGCTCACACCGGAGTCAACGGCGCTGCACCTGGCCATCGGCCTGTTCGTGGCGGAAGAGGCCACTTTGGGGCAGGCGGCGGAGGTGGCGCGGCTGTCGCAGACCGAATTCCTGCGCGAATTGGGCCGGCACCGCATCCCGATCCACTACGGAGCCGAAGAACTGGCGGAGGACTTGCGGGTCCTGGAGGCGTTGGCCGGGCGATGATCGTCGTCTCGGACACGTCTCCGCTCACTGCGCTCCTCACTGCCGGCGCCGCCGACGTCCTTCCCAAGCTCTTCCACGAGGTCGTCATTCCCGAGGCAGTCCGGGACGAATTGCGGCGCGGCCATCCCGAACTCCCCTCCTGGCTGCGAGTCGCCGCGGTGGCCAATCACGCTCAGGCCCGGCAGTACGCGCAGATCGTCGATGCCGGCGAAGCGGAAGCCATCCAACTGGCCAAGGAACTCCACGCTGACCAACTGCTCATTGACGAGAGAAAGGGCCGCAAGCTCGCGGTGCAGGAAGGCGTCCCCGTTATCGGCCTGCTGGGCGTCGTGCTGCTGGCGCGGCGCAAGCAGATCATCCCCTCCGCCCGGATTCTGATCGACCGTCTGCAGGAGGACGCGGGAATGTATCTCGCTGAACAAATAAAAGAAGCGGCGCTCGCCTCCGTCGGTGAGTAGGCCCGGCAGGCCACAGATTCGCTGGGAGTGTCCAGGACGCCACCGATTCGCGCGGCGGCTTGACACCCGCCGGTGCGCTGGCGGAGGTCGGTTCGCCTCGGACGAACACTCGGCGCGCTCGTTCCCGTGTCAGGTGGCTGAATCCACGCATGGTCGATCCCACCGCAAAATCCTTGCCAAACCCGGCCTGAAACTTAATCCTCCGTCCATGGCCACGCAGAACACGTACAAAGCAGTTATCCTGGGAGCGGAGTGCCAGGTTTGTGGCTTCAGCCAGCGCGGGCTGTTGATCCTCGGAGACGGCAAGCGGTTTGAAATCAGTCCGATGGGCGTGGAGCCAAAGACGTTCAGGAGTTACACGCTGCGTGCGGTTTCAAGATTAGCCTTCACCAGTGGCAACTGGCTGGTAGATGGGATGCCATTGGAAACCTACTGCGAAAGCCAACTTGCTTCGCCGCGCACCAGTGATAGTGACACCAGACTCTTTACCGCCTGGACCATGCGCAGCCTGCTAACTAAAGACCGATCTGACGCCCTGAGTGATGAGTACCCACCTCCCCAGGAACTTCAAAGAAAGGCCACCGCCGTCGCATGGGTTGAGGAGCGCTTCGAGAAAGGGGTCAAGCCTTTACAAAGATCCTGCTGAAAAAGCCCCCCCCCGCCAGCGCAGGCTGATTTCAGGGCGGCCGGTTGTTGGGATCAATCCGCTCGCTGGTTCCACGGGGCGCGGCGCATTGCCCGGTCCGTCAAAGCGCGCAGCCGCTCCTGGAGGCGGCGGAAGCGGCGGATGCGCCGCTCACATTCTCGGGCCTCCGTAGCGCGGAGGGTGATGCCGGAGGGCTTCTGCTGCGCAGGATGGATGCGGCCGGGGTGGAGTGGGGCTGTCTGATGGGGCCGGCCCCGGGCGAGGGCATCTCCGGCGAGCGTCCGTCCTCACTATTCATACTCTCGCCGGGCGTTGCTGCCCGTCGAGCGGCCGTGGTAGCCGCACATCCGGCATCCTTGTGGGCCTGCCACCTAAGGCCCGCCCGGAGGCGCAACGATGGGGATAAGATCCCGGCCATTCCTCCGATAGACCGAAAAGTCCTTCCGATCCACCGTGATAACCCAGCAGTCGCGATTCAGTTCCGTCATGCGCACAATGCAGGCGTCGGCCAGGTCCATTTCCCGGTCCGCGTACTTCTTGAGGAGCCGCAACACTGCCGCGGCCTGTCCGCCCAGGTCGAAGGCCAGGACGATTTCCCCGGCCGCGATCATCTCCGTGATGGCGACCGGTTGGGCCGTCAAAGCCGCGGCCTCGGCCATAGCTTCGGCGCAGGAGTAGAACGGTGAGCCGAGGTGCTCCAAGGTCTGGACCGCCCAACTGTGGTGCTGATCGCGGCTGTTAAGCGCCGCGATCAGCGGCCCAGCATCAAGGATGTTCTTCATGCCGGCTTCTTGCCCCAGATCCGGCGGTAGAGCTTATTGGTGCTCAAGTCGGCAGCCCCGCGCACGGCGCCGAAATGGCGGCGCATGACCGTCAGTTTGGCGCGGCCGCCTAAGCGCGCTTCCAAGGCTTGCCGGGCGAGTTCTCCTCGAGGCAGGCCAGTCTGGCGTGATTCCTCGCGGAGAGCTTGCGCCAACTGCTCACCCAATCGAATAGTCAAAGTCTGATTCACATATCCACTGTATTACGCCATTGCCAACGATGCAAGACAAATCGCGACACACCAATCGCTAAATCGCTGACTCGGCCCTTCCTTTACGCTTGCCGGAACCTGATTTTAACTCATAGTACATGCCGTTGGTTAACGGGCGCTTGGCGCAGCGGTTAGCGCGTCTCGTTTACACGGAGATTCAGTCTCCTGGACCCATTTTCCCGTCAAGTCGCCCCCAGGCGGACAAACTCCGATTTCTCGCTGGTGGCGCGCGGTTTTGGTGTGGACCCACCGGGTCCCAAATGGCCTCGAATTTTTTCCGGGTGCGTTGAAGCGCGCGTAGAAGCGGGTGCATCGATCCCTTCTCGCCGGAGGTGTAAGTGTTTTCGATGCGACGGTTGCGCCGATTTTCGAACCGCATGGCGCAAGCCCGCTGCGTGCGTCCGCTGGGGGCAAACCGGGCCTTGAATAGACTGCCTGGCGCGCATATACTGGAGCCATGGTATTGATTCTGCCAGAGCGGCTTCAGCACCGGTTCTCACCGGAGTTCGCGGCCTTGCACCTGGCCATCGGCTTGTTCGTGGCCGAAGAGGCCACTTTGGGGCAGGCGGCGGAAGTGTCGGGGTTGTCGCAGACCGAGTTCCTGCGCGAACTGGGCCGGCATCGCATTCCCATTCATTACGGGGCGGAAGAACTCGCGGAGGACCTCCGGACCGTCGAAGCGCTGGCCCAGCGATGATCGTCGTTTCGGACACTTCACCCCTTACCGCGCTCCTCACCGCCGGCGCGGCCGACCTCCTTCCCCAGCTTTTCAGTGAAGTGGTCACGCCCGAGGCCGTGCGGAACGAATTACGACGCGGCCATTCGCGCCCCCCTCTGGGCTGCGCGTCGCCGCCGTGGCAAACCAGGCTCAAGCCCCGCAATACGCCCGGATCGTAGACTTGGGCGAAGCGGAGGCCATCAAGTTGGCGAAGGAACTGCACGCCGACCGCCTCCTCATGGATGAACGCAAGGGGCGGAGACTCGCCGTCCGGGAGGGCGTTCCCTTCATCGGCCTCCTCGGTGTCGTGTTGTTAGCGCGCCGCAAGCAGTTCATCCCCCCCGGCACGGGCCTTGATCGACCGCTAGCAAAAGGAGGCAGGCATTTACGTCGCGAACGACGTAAAGGAAGCAGCGCTTGCCTCCGTCGGCGAGTAAGCCCGAACGGGAACCGGCCCGCCGCTTCTACGCCAACGGCTGGCCTTCGCTGGGACAGGCCGCCCGAATGGCCAAGCTCGACCGTTACGCTCTCGGCGCCGCCTCGGCCAAGCGCGGCATCCCTCGCCAGTTCTTGACTGAGGATCTCTACGCTGGCCACTACTACGCTGGTGGGTCAGAACGAAGCAGTGCTTCAAAGCCGGCTTGTTGGAAATGAATATCGTAAGCCAAGGCGCGCGTAATCGCCCTTTCTCGCATCAGGTGGAAGGAGATGCAATCGGTGAGGGACCATTCCTTGTCCAGGCGCTCGCGGTGGAGTCGGAGACCGGCGGCAAACAAATCGGAGGAAGCAGGAACCACCGTGTAATTCGGATCGTCCGAGATCGCCTCAACGATCCGATGGGCGCGTGGTCGGTCAGCGCGCTTGGACAGGCCATTGACCGTTTCGCAAAGAACGTAGTCAGTCACGAGTAGAGCCTCGGATAAACTCCCGGCCCATGCCACGGCCCGCCCATGGAGCGCGTCAGCGGGCTGGGCCAAAGCGAGCAGAAAGCCGCTGTCCACAAGGATCATGGTCTCTTCGGCAGGCCGTAAAGGTAATGGTCGTGTTGGGCGGCTCCGTCTGCGGGCCAGTCCGGATTATGGGGCAGTTCCTCAAGGGCCCTGAGCAACTTCAGGAGCGGCCGGTCCTCGCCAGAAAGGGGGACCCTGTTCTGAAGCGGCTGCACACGCACCTCCAATGCGCAATTCATGGGCAGCTTCACCGGTTCGTCCGGAATGAGCACCCTGCCGTCGAAATGGGCGGTCAACGTCGTCATGCGAACGAAAGGTAATCGCCTGGCGATGCGGATGCGAGCAGAAAAATGGGCCTGCCTTCATCGGCTTATGAATACGTTTGCACCACCGGCTGAGAAGAGCACCAACACCTGCCCTCACCAAACGAAGCCCGCTTTTTCATCAGCCCTGCTCTCCAAAAGGCGCTAATGTGGCTTCAAAGGGCGCGCGAACCGCTCCCGTTCACGCCGCTGCACCGCCACGAATTCCGCAACGCCTTCCGCCTCCGCGTCTTCCGCGGCGAAATCACGCCGGAGCAACGGAAGCTGGCGTTCCTGGAAATTGAGTCCGACCGAGTGGCCAGTAAGCCTGGTAAATCGGAGCTTGAGCGCCGCGCCTCTCACGCGTAGGTTTGAGCCATGGAATTGAGTTTGCCTGAGAGGATGAAGCGGCGGCTCTCGCCGGAGTCCACGGCCCTGCACTTGGCCATCGGCCTATTTGTCGCCGAAGAGGCCACACTGGGGCAGGCGGCGGGAGTGGCGGGGTTGTCGCAAACCGAGTTCCTGCGCGAACTGGGCCGACATCGCATTCCCATTCATTACGGGGTGGAAGAACTCGCGGAGGACCTCCGGACGGTCGAAACGCTGGCCCAGCGATGATCGTCGTTTCGGACACTTCACCCCTTACCGCGCTCCTCACCGCCGGCGCGGCCGGCATTCTCCCCCAGGTTTTCAGTGAAGTGGTCATCCCCGAAGCCGTGCATGACGAATTACGACGCAGCCATTCGCACCTCCCCTCTTGGCTGCGCGTTGCCGCCGTGGCAAACCAGACTCAAGCCCGGCAATACGCCCGGATCGTGGATCTGGGCGAAGCGGAGGCTATCGAGTTGGCGAGGGAACTGCACGCCGACCGCCTCCTCATGGATGAACGCAAGGGGCGGAGACTCGCCGTCCGGGAGGGCATTCCCGTCATCGGCCTCCTTGGTGTCGTGTTGTTGGCGCGGCGCAAGCAGTTCATCCCCTCCGCGAGGGCCTTGATCGACCGCTTGCAAGAGGACGCAGGCATTTATCTCGCGGACCACGTAAAGGAAGCAGCGCTCGTCTCCGTCGGTGAGCAAGCCCGAACGGGACCGGCCTGCCGCTTCTACACCAACGGTTGGCTTTCGCTGGGCCAGGCCGCCCGGATGGCCAAGCTCGACCGCTACGCTCTCGGCACCGCCCTGGCCGAGCGCGGCATCCCTCGCCAGTACTCCACCGAGGATCTGGACGCTGATCTCCACTATTTTGTTGGTCAGTAACACCTCGCCGCTTCGACCGAGCCCTTGGTTTTTAGCCGCTCTCAATAGGCGAAAGCCACGGATACGAACTGACTCAGGACGTCAAACGACTGACACGCCACCTCTATGGCACCAGCACCGCCCGGTAGAAACGATGATTGAGCTGTAGCTCCTGGTCGGTCACCTGAGCGGTGCCGCCGGTGAGAGTGACAGTCGTCAGGTGGGTCCAATTCATCAAATCGATCGAGGTTTGCACGTCGAACGTCTGCCCCAAACTCCCCGCCACACTGATCTGAAATTGACCATCGACCGCTTTGGTGATCGCAAGTGTTGGCACAGATAACTGGTACAGCGCCTGGACCTCGGTCGCCGATAAAGCTCTATTATAAAACCGCACGTCGTCCAGGTATCCGATAAAATTCTGACCTCCAATCGAGGGGCCTCCAACTTGCCTGTCGAGGCCGATAAATGAGTTATATGGCCCAAGCGCCAACGCACGCCCGATCTCAACGCGGCTCACCATAATGCCGTCAAGATATAGCGTTCCGGTTGAACCATCATAGGTCTGGACCCCATGATGCCAATAACCTATGCTCGCCCCAGCAAACCCTTGGGAGATGACTGACGTGTTGTCATCCAACCCGAAGCCACACCCGATGTCGCCTTGGTAAACGTAGAAGCTTGATGCCACCCACGGGATCGTATCCCGGCCGAACAGCGTCATAACCATACAGACGCCGGCGGGGCTCTCCGGAGCCATGGGACAAAACCATGCACTCAAACTGGCCGAACTGAAATCGTAGCCGGCGAACACCGGAAGTACAACGTAGTCACCCTCCGCCTGCAGTCCGAGCGCCGCCGCTGGACGGCCTTGGCGATCGGGAACATACGACACTGTTCCGTGAATTTCACCATCGAATAGATGTCCGCTCGCGTCGAGCACATTGCCGTCCAGTGGATAATAGGCGACCAAACCCCCAGCCGGGATGCTTACAGAAATCGCGCTGGAATTATCACTCGTCCCGCCACTATCATAGGCTCTCACCCGATAGAAATATGCCGTGCCCCCCGGCAACCCGCTCACGCTCACACTGGTCACGTCGCCCACGTCGGCGTCCTGATACGCGTTGACAAAGCCGGCAAAACTACCGCTCGTGGACACATCGAGCTGGTAGCCCGTAGCCCCGACGGCGGTGCTCCAATTGGCCGTGAAACCACTACCGGTGATCGCGGTCGGCGGATTTGCCGTGGGTGCTGATGGAACTGTGGTTACAGGAATCGCGTCGGAATTGGCACTCGGGCCATTTGCGTTGTAGGCCCGGACCCTATAGTAATATGACATCCCCGCGACCAGTCCGGTCACCGGCTCGTTTGTCGCATCGCCCACGTCCAGGTCTTCATAGTTGGGAAGCAAGGTGCTGAAGCTACTGCTGCTGGACACGTCCAACCGGTAGGCCGTAGCCCCGATGGAGCTGCTCCAATTTGCGGTGAAACCACTGCTGGTGATCGCGGTCGCTGCGTTGGCTATCGGCGGAGAAGGCGAACCGTCGACGAAACCGAGAATCTCCGACTTGATGGCCTGCCAATAGTCGGAATTTGAAATCGGTGTATCGAGAACGTCCAAGTGATCGCGAATCGGCAGATAGTTGGGGCTGGGCGTAACCGTCACGGCGTTGTGCATGATTCGATCCCCACGGAAGAGCCAATACCCTTTGGTGCCCTGGCGCTTGGCCGAGGCGTCAATGAGTGTCTCATCGGCCTGGGGCGAAGTGCCATTGACCGAGGAGTAAGCAGCGCCGTCGCTGATATCCAGCAGCAAGGAACTCTGAACCGGCACCATGCCATCGTTGGCCCAATAACCCAGGCCCCTATTCGTAAGCGCCTCCGAAGCATTTGCGAGCAACAGTGTGAAGTACTTGAGCGCGCCGTGCTCATCATTCCTTTCCGAGATGAGAGCCCAGGTGATGAGGTCGCCCATACTGGCGGGGTTGCCGTTGTCCGCAAGATCCTCATCGTAAGCGCCAAACGTGACAATCTTAAGAAACTGCCCTGATGCAGCCTGGTTGATATTGAGTTGCGCCAGCGTTCCGAAAGCCGTTTTGTAGGTTTGCGGCAACCATATCGTCGGGTCGCTCTCCCGGTCGTCTGCTCCGTTTACGTCCCTGGTAGTGAGGCAGCACTGCTGAGCTGTGGCGATAATCACGTTGAAATCACTGATGCAATCACCACCCGTGACCGCGCCATCCATGTTATCCCACGCCAGACTGATGGTCCCGATACGGTCGGTATCCAAGAAGCCGCCCACCCCTGATGGCACGGTGCCCCAGAAGAGGGTCCCCTGGTCAGGACACACGAGATTATTGAACGCATCAACGTAGTTCCCGACATATTGGCGCCAAATAAGAGCCGCCCAGTCCGGGATTGCGACGGGTGAGCCATGATGCGGTGTATCGAGGGTAATCAGGCCGGCTATGTCGTCCCCCTGTGGGTGACCGTTTCGGTAGGCGTTCATGAAGCTGCGAACCACCAAGCCGCCGCGGCTATGCGCCAGGATGATGGGTCTTATGGGGAGGTTTCCGAATCCCTGAGCATAGAAATCCCGCGCGAAGTCCTTGGCGTTGCCGGTTGTCCCGTTAAAACCGATGGGCCTCGCGCTCGGATGCCGCCACAGGTAGATATCGAACCGTTCAAAGTCCTGGGAATGAGCTGCAACGTAGCTGAGGAACATCCCCCATCGGCAGGCCGTGTCGGGTTCCCAAGGAGTAATATAGGGATCTATCGGGGTCCATTCGGGGATAAAGTGGCCGTCACTGCCGTCGCCATGGACCAGGATCAAGGGGATGGAGTTCGGCTGGGTGGCCGGGTGGATCAGCCGCATGCCGCCAGTGTTGACGTTTGTCACGACGAGACTGCTGACGCTCGATGTGGACCCGGCGTACGACGAGTTGCCCAAAAAGACAGCTTGAACTTGGATGTTTGTCGAAAAATCGAGCGGCGCACTTGACGAGACGATGTCTTCGGGCGGCAGGTAGTAAATCGAGGCGAAACCGTTGTTGTCTGTTCGCCGGGACGTGAAACTCATCCCATCGTCAGGGAGATTCGTCCATCCGTTGCCGTAATTAACCTGGAAGGCCACCCGCTCTCCCGTGACGGGGTAATCGAAACCCAGAGCATCCTGATATTGCAGAGTCGCTTCCAGGCGCACGGGGACGCTCGGCATTGTGAATTGATTGTTTTGTTGGCCCGGCGCAGTATCGTGACTGAAATCAACCTCGCACGTATAGTGGACGTTGAAACTGACGACCTGAGTGGGCGTGGCGGCGGGAGCAGGCGCTGGCAGCAGGAGGCTGTAGGTGACAAACAGTAAGGTGGCGAAGGCACCCGGTGCGCAACACGGCCCGTTGAGGGTGCTGAATTGGCTCTCACGAGCCTGTTTTTCCGTTACACCCCTGAATCCGTGCTTGCGGTCGTACGAGCCGGTTCTTACTGTTGATGGCCAAAGGTTTGGTTCAACAAGTGCTTTGTGGGTTTGCATAACAGTTCTTCGATCTTATTCGCCTGGCCCCGCTCTCGGTGACAGAAAAGCACCCCCGAGCGATGCGATGATAATCGACCGCAAGCTCTCATGCTGCGCGCTGCCACATGAACCGCTAAGGCCATTGCGAGTGAGGTTCAAATACGAATACGAGCCGAAATTCGCGCTTCTGACAAGGAAATTCTCGACAACAATAGCCCACTGTCCCGGGAAAATAGAAGCAGGCATTGGGGAGCAGGACCCGGGAGGGCGAGCGTTTGCGTTGTAAGCGTCTTCTAAGTAATTACTTAGGCTTATCCCCGAACGCTGGTGGGCCAAGCGTGCGCTCGCGGGGATACCTCCACGAGCCCCTATCGGAGGGTCGACATGGACCTGGGTCGCGCTGCGATTCCCTCTGCCTGGAAAGCTTCTTGCCAACGGCTCAAGAGCGGGCATAGTAAGTCCGGTTTGAAGATTGCCGGTTTGCGGTGTTTGCGGCCCTGTGGAGTTTACCGCTGCGGGGTTGTCTTTCGCTATGAGAGTCCCTTTTTTGCGAGCGCGGCTATGAAATCGCTAGTCGGCATTATTCTTGCAAGTGCCTCATAGGCAATTGGTTAGGGCGCTTAGCGCAGTGGAAGCGCACCTCGTTTACACCGAGTAGGTCGGGGGTTCGAATCCCTCAGCGCCCACCAGTCTTGCCTGCCGTCCGGAGCGAGGAGCGTCAGAGCGTGGGGCGTGAGGGCATCGCAGCAGTTCCTGCGCTGCACGCTCTCAGGCTCCACGTTCCACCCGAGCATTCAGACCTCGGAATGTGTTTCCGGACGAGCCTTTACGCTAATTGGCAGAGCGGCCCGCGACGCCTTTGGTGCCTGTGGCGATGGCGCGGGCGGACTCTTTGGGGCGCAGGGAGCGGACGGCTTTGCCGGCGACCCACATTTCGGAGTTGCCGATGGCGGCCAGTTCTTTGCCCAATTGCTCCTGGTAATTGGGTTTGCCGCACGCGGCCAGGACACGCTGGCATTCCTTGCCGCTCTTGACGCGCTGGTAGAGTTCCTTGAAGACGGGCAGGACGGCCTTCTTGAAGCGGGGCTTCCAGTCCAGGGCGCCGCGTTGGGCGGTGGCCGAGCAGTTGGCGTACATCCAGTCCATGCCGTTTTCATCGACCAGCCGGATGAGGCTTTGGGTGAGTTCCTCCACGGTTTCATTAAAGGCCTCGCTGGGGCTGTGCCCGTGGGCGCGGAGGACCTCGTATTGCGCCTCCATGATGCCGGCCAGGGCGCCCATGAGGACACCGCGCTCACCGGTCAGGTCGCTGAAGACCTCATGCTGGAAGGTCGTCGGGAACAGGTATCCGGAGCCGATGCCGATGCCGATGGCCAGGCAGCGGTCCTGGGCGCGCCCAGTGGCGTCCTGGCCCACGGCAAAGCTGGAGTTGATGCCGGCGCCCGAGAGGAAATTGCGGCGCACGGAGGTGCCGGAGCCTTTGGGGGCTACCATGATGACATCCACGTCATCGGGCGGCACGACGCCGGTATACTTCTGGTAAGCGATCGAGAAGCCGTGCGAGAAGTAGAGCGCGTCGCCCGGCTTCAGGTTCTTCTTGACCATCGGCCAAATGGCCCGCTGGGCCGCATCCGACACGAGCATCTGGATGATCGTGCCCCGGCGCACCGCCTCGTCGATCTCGAACAAGGTCTTGCCGGGCACCCAGCCGTCTTTGACCGCGCGGTCCCAGTCGCGCTGGAAGGTGCTGGCCTGGCCGATGATGACGTTGAAGCCGTTGTCGCGCAGGTTCAGCGATTGGGCCGGCCCCTGAACGCCGTAGCCGATGATGGCGATGGTCTCGTTCTTGAGCACCTTGCGCGCTTTGGCCATCGGAAACTCTTTGCGGGTAACGACTTCTTCCCGCGTGCCGCCGAAATCAATGATTGCCATATAGTTCTCCTCGTTATGAATTGTTCTTACTTCCGCGCCAGGGCCACTTTGCCTGTGCGTGTCAACTCGATGATGCCGAATGCCTTCATCAGACTGATGAATTTCTCGGCTTTGCCTTCGTCCCCCGTCACCTCGATGGTGAGGCTTCTGGACTGCACATCGACGATTTTGGCGCGGAAAATGTCGGTCACCTGCATGACCTCGGCGCGGGTCTTGGAATCCACGCTTACCTTCACCAGGACCAGCTCGCGGTCCACGTATTCGCCCTCGCGGAAGTCCTGCACTTTCATGACGTCGGCAAGCTTGTTGAGTTGCTTGACGATCTGGTCCACCGTGGCGTCATCGCCCCGCGTCACGATAGTCATCCGCGAGGCAGTCGGGTCTGCCGTAGGCGCCACGTTGAGCGTGTCGATGTTGTAGCCGCGCCCGCTGAACAGCCCGGCCACGCGGGTCAGCACGCCGAACTTGTTCTCCACCAGGACCGAAATGGTGTGTCGCATAATGTCCCGTAACAGCACGGGGCGCAAAACCTAGCAACGCGCCCCAGGCGGGTCAACAGCCAAAAACGACTTTAGTTGCGCCCGGACGCATCGGGACACCGCCACGGAGCGCCGGCTTCAGCCGGCTTTGGGCGCACCTGGACCCCTGCTGTACCCCCATTAAACATTGGACCTCCAAAGTCGGCTAAAGCCGGCGCTCCGGTTCGTCGCCACTTGCGGCGGGAGCAGTGTCCGGAAGCGCCCGCCGCGCCCGCCGGGCGCATTTCGCCTATTTGGGTAACCTTTCCTAAAGATTAAGATTAAGAGCCAGAAACCGCCACCCAAAAAAGTGAAATGCGCCCGTTGCGCCAGGCGGGCGCCCGGTATATTCTCAGCCCCCTGTAAGAGTGCAATAATATGAATCGCAAACCGCATGTGGCCGTGGTCGGCGCGACGGGCGCCGTCGGCATCGAGATGATTAAGACCCTGGAGAAACGCGATTTCCCGGCAGGGAAACTGACGTTGCTCGCCTCGTCCCGTTCGGTGGGCAAGCGGCTCAAGTTTCGCGACGAGGTGATTGCGGTCAAGGAACTGGCCAAGGATTCATTCGAGGGCGTCGAGCTGGCGCTCTTCAGCGCGGGCGGCGCCATTTCCCGCGAATACGCCCCGCTGGCCGCGCGGGCCGGCTGCGTGGTCGTTGACAATTCGAGCGCCTTCCGCATGGACGACCAGGTTCCGCTGGTGGTGCCGGAAATCAACGCCATGGACGTCAAAGAGCACCGGGGCATCATCGCCAACCCCAATTGCACAACCGCCATCACGCTCATGGCGCTTTACCCGCTCCACCGGGCCTTTGGATGCCGGCGGATTTTTGCCTCGAGCTACCAGGCCGTCTCCGGCACCGGCGCCAAGGCGATCGCCGAACTCGAGCGCCAGGTCGCTCAAGCCGTCAAAGGCGAACCGGTGACCCGCGGCGTCTATCCGCACCAGATAGCCTTCAACGTCCTGCCGCACGTCGATGCGTTTCTCCCTTCGGGCTACACCAAGGAGGAGATGAAAATGGAAAACGAGGGACGCAAGATCATGCACCATCCCACTTTCCGGGCCAGTGTGACCTGCGTGCGGGTGCCGGTGTATCGGGCCCATTCCGTGGCGGTCAGCGCCGAGTTTGACAAGCCGGTCACCGTCGAGGCCGCGCTGGCTGTGCTCCGGCAGGCCCCCGGCCTTGATGTCATCGACAACCCGGCCAAGTGCGAATACCCGCTCCCGCTCTACCAGGCCGAAAAGGACAACTGCGCCGTCGGCCGGGTCCGCAAAGACTGCGCGATGGACAACGGCCTGTGTTTCTGGGTTTCCGGCGATCAACTCCTCAAAGGCGCCGCCCTTAATGCCGTCCAGATAGCCGAGGAATTGCTCTCCGGCCGGGCTTGAGGCCCTGCGTCCGGAGCGTGGGAGCGTGGGAGCGTGGAGCGTGAGGGCATTGTAGCGCCAGTCGCGCTCCAACTCTCCACGCTCCAACCCTCCACGCTCCAACGCTCCAACGCTCCACGCTACTCCGACCTGGCCGCCAGGCCCGCCAGCATCACGGCAATGGCATCCACCTCGGCGCGCGCCGCATGGCCGGCCTCGGTGTTGTGATAGCGATTGAGCATGATGCAGAAGGCCAGGCGCTCGCCGGCGGCGGTTGTGGCGTAGCCCGAGAGGGAAGTGGCCCAGCGCAACGAACCGCTCTTGGCGCGGACATTGCCGGCGGCGGGCGTGTTTTTCATCCGGCCCTTCAGCGTGCCATCCACTCCTGCGATGGGCAGGGCCTCCAGGAAGATTCCGCCCCAACGATGCCGGCTCATGAAGCCAAGCAAGGCCACGGTGGCATTGGGGGTTGTCAGGTCTTCCCGGGACAGTCCGGAGCCTTCGTCGAAGAGAACATCGCCCCTTTTGATGCCGGCTTGGGCCAGAAATTGATCGAGCTGGCGGATGCCCAGTTCCTCGGAGGTGCGGGCCGGGGGCGTATCGGCGGCGCGCTCTTTCTCGCCCAGGTGGGCCAGGAGGAGGTCGGCGTAAAGGTTCTGCGAGGGCTTCTGCACTTCGCGGGCCAAGTCCCGCATCGGAAGCGATTCCGATGCCCCGAGTTCAATCAGCCGGCTGTAGTCCAGCGGGTCCACCTGCCTGTCAAGCCAACTCAAGGTCCGCGCGCCCCCGCTGACAGTGATGCCGTGCGCGGCCAAGGCCTCTTTGAACAAGGCGATAAACAGCCCGGCGGGGTTATGCAGCGTCACCTCTTCCGTCAGGCCGGAGTCCTGGAGCGGCATCTGCCCGAAGGCATAGACGACGTTCTCGTTGGGCAGGCGATAAAAGCTCACGGTGCGCCGTTCGCCCTTGGGGACCGTCTCGGTTCGGTTGCTCAGAGTCAGATAACCTGTTGCGGGCAGGAGCGTGAGCCTGCAAGGCGCCCCCACCCGCTCCCCCGGCCTGACGACAGCCTCGAGGGTGTTGTTGTTGATCGTCAGCGATGAAATCTCCGCCCCGTAGTCATGCTCCTGGTCCTCCCATGCCCAGCCGGAGCCAAATTCCGGGCCGCGAAAGAAACTGGCGTCGCCGAGCAGGCCGCCCGCGATGCGCTTGACCCCGGCGTTGGCGAGGGCCGCGGCCAACGGCTCGAGGGCCTTGAGGATGTCGCCCCCGTGCAGGCGGGCGTTGATGGTCGGATCGCCCCGGCCATACACGATGACATCCCCTTGGAGCGTCCCACTGGGGTCGGGCCTGGCTTTGGCATAAAGAGAAGTCCTGATGCGGTAATCGGGGCCAAGCCGGTCCAGGGCCAGCGCCACGGTGTAGAGCTTGGCGTTCGAGGCGGGGCTTAAGAGCTTGCCGGCATTGTGCTCGAAGAGGGTCTTCCCGGTATCCAGCGAAACGATTTTCACACCCCACAGCGCCGCCCCGAATCTCGGCTGCGAAAGCAGACCCGCCAGGCGCTCCTGCAACTCGGCCACTGTAGCGGGCGCCTTCTCTTCCTGTCCAGAGGCCATGCCCAGCGCCAGACCGGCCAGGAGAATCCGCAGAAAGAGCAATGTTCGGTTCATCTTCAGCAGGGCTGCAGAGACATGAGCAAGTATTAGGCTGCGGGATTAGGCGCCGCAAGAAGAGAAACCGTTGGAAACGGCTTCCACCCGCCCGCGCCCGTCCTGCACCGCGCTAAAGCGGCGGTGCTAACGACTGGCGGCCGGCGGATACAACATGGAGGCTATCCCGCCGTCGGTGACTTGAAGGGCAAGCTCAAGGTGAAGGTGGCGCCGTGGCCGGGGCCGTCGCTCTGGGCGGACAGGGAGCCGCCCAGTTCGCGGGCGGCCAGGGCGCCGCTGTGGAGGCCGAAGCCATGGCCGTCGCGGCGGGTGGTGAAGCCATGGGCAAAGATGCGGGTGAGGTTTTCGGCCGGGATGCCAACGCCGTTATCGATCACCTGGATTTCCACCTGGCCGTCGGCGGCGCGGCGCACGCGCAGCGTCAGGAGCTTTTGCGGGCATTGGGACTCGCTCAGGGCGTACTTGGCGTTGCGGATGACGTTGATGAGGATCTGAAGGACCTTGTGCTTATCGACCAGGATTGGGGGCACCGGCCCGAAGTCGCGGCGGTACTGGATAGTGTGCCGCTGCAAGGCCGCGGCGTTGATTTGGATGGCGTCCTCGACCAATTGGGTGATATCGACCACTTCCTGCACGCCCGCGACCTTGGCATAGCTCTGCTCCATGGCGACGATCTGGTTGATATGCTCGATGTGCTCGCGCAATTGGCCGAGCTCGAGGAGAAAACCCCCTTTTTGCTCCTCGAATTTGTCGTGAATGGCCGCCAGATACTGCGGGATGTGCTTGCCCCGAGCGTCGGTGGTGAGGAACTCCTCCAGCCGCCCCGCGTTTTCCTCCAGCATCGAAGGAATGCGGGCCAGGTTGTCGAAATTCAACCGCTTGATGGCATCAATGACCAGGCTGCACGAGACGTTGACGCTGTTAAGAGTGTTGCCAACGTTGTGCAACACGTCGCTGGCGACCTCCGCCATGCCGGCCAGCCGCGAAGTTTCCACGAGCCGTTGGTGCGCATTCTCCAGCTCCGCCTCCGCCGCCTTGAGGGCCGTAACGTCCTTCGAGATGCCAAAGGTGCCGATAGTATTGCCCTGGGCGTCGCGCCACGGCATTTTGCTGGTCAACGCCCAAGTGACATGGCCATTGGCATAGGTTTCCTTCTCCATCTTGCCAATGATGGGCTTGCCGGTGCGGAGGATTGCCTGCTCGTCCTCCAGGGCGAGCCGGGCGTGCTCTTCGGAGAATAGGTCCGCATCCGTCTTGCCGCGGAGTTCTTCGGAGGAAATGTTGTGGAAGGCCATGAAGGACTTGCTGAAGTGGACTAAACGCGACTGGCGATCCTTGAAGTAAATTCGGTCGGGGATATGGTCCAGCAGGGTGCGCAGCAGTTCACGTTCGTTGGCAAGCTTGTCCTCCGCTTGCTTGAGCGTCGTCACGTCCTTGGAAATGCCGAAGATGCCGATGATGTCGCCGTTGGCATCTCGCCAGGGCATTTTGCTCGTCAACGCCCAGCTTATCCGGCCGTCCCGGTGCGTCTCCTTCTCCAGTTTTCCCACAATCGGATTGCCGGTGCGGATGATCTCCTGCTCGTCATCGAATGCGGGCCGGGCGTGCTCTTCGGTGAAAAGATCGAAATCGGTCTTGCCGCGAAGCGCTTCCGGGTCATCCACGCCCAGGAGTTGGCTGAAGAATCTGCTGAAATGAACAAAACGTGAACTGCGGTCTTTGAAATAGATGGCGTCGGGCGAGTTTTCCAGCAAGGTTCGCAGAGGCTCGTTGGCATCGCCCCCGTTTTGCCCGAGAGCAAAAAGCTCGCCCCCCGGCAATCGGTTCTCATCGACGCCCAGCACCGAGGCCGGGTCCTCCATAGCGCATTCTTGTTTCATAGCAAAAGCTCAACATTCCCAGACCAAAAGCCACGGTCCCGTGGCTCACGGAAGTCAAAGCATCTAATGTGCCATCCCAAAAAGCAGGGTCATCCGGTCCTTCGCCGGCAGCCCCGCAGCGCGGACAATGGATGATTTCAGGACAGTAACCCAATCTCTTCCGGCCGGGTGGGGACTTTTTGCCGGGTGGCGTAGCCTCGCTGAGAGAGCATCGAAAGTTTGACCCCTGCTCATTTTCGGGAAAGCGGTAAATGCGCCGCTCTTCGAAAAACCAGACGGTCAGCGGCAGCGCTTCGCCGGGCCGCCGCCACGCTTCCCCCGCCCGCGAGGCCCGTGCCGACGCCCGCCACTGCCCTGCGCTTCGGCTCTCCACCGCACCCGGCAGCCACCCGATTTTTTTACATTATCCTCGAGCTCCGAAAAGGTCTCCCGCAAGGAGCACTTGGCCGAAATCCCCTCCCGGGCTGCTCTCACCCCCCCCCATCCCCAAGTCCCAGTCAAACCCAATCCGACCCAATCCGACCTAATCCGAGCTAATCAAACTAGTTTTTTAGCGCCCTCTCTTTCTCCAATGGTCGGTCAAAGGTCTTGTGCCTTGTCACGCCGGTGGGTATGGTGGGCGTCAAACAAGAACCGTGGGTGCGTTTGGCACAACGATGACGGAAGAGGCGCAGGCCCGAATGGCTGCGCCGGCGATTGGCGCGGCCCGCGTCGGGGAGCCTGAAGGCCAGGCCGGCGGCGTGGAGCGGGCCGGCTGCTTCCATTGCGGCGAAGAGTGCCTTGAGCCGTGCCTTGTCAAAGGGGACAAGGTGTTTTGCTGCCAAGGGTGCCTGATGGTGCATGAGTTGATAGCTGAAAACAAGCTGGACCATTACTACGATTTGAGCCGCCATCCTGGGGTGCGGCCAAACCAGCGAGAGGGCGCCCGAGACCGCTGGCGATGCCTGGATGAGCCTTCGGTGGGAGAACAGTTGCTGGACTACAGCGATGGCAAGATCAGCCGGCTGACGCTGCACATCCCGGCGATTCACTGTGTGGCTTGCGTTTGGCTGCTGGAGAACCTGTTCCGGTTGCACCCGGCAATCGGGGCGTCCCAGGTGAATTTCCTGAAACGCGAAGTGACGATCACCTTTTCGACCGGGAAGATTGCCTTGAGCGAGTTGGCCGGCTTGCTGGCTTGGATGGGCTACGAGCCGCGATTGACGGCCAGGGAACTGGAGAGGGGGCCGAAAGAGGACGACCCAAGCCGCAGGCGGCAATGGCTGCGGGTGGGGGTTGCCGGGTTTGCCTTCGGAAACATCATGCTGTTCACACTGCCGGTCTATTTCGGCCTGGACAGCTTGAGCGGGCCGCTGTTCAAGAGGCTCTTTGGATACCTGAGCCTGGCGCTGGCAGCGCCGGCCCTGTTCTACAGCGCGTCGGATTACTGGCGGTCGGCGCGGCTCGCCCTGCGCCAGCGGGTGCTGACGCTGGATGTGCCCATCGTGGTGGGATTGGCGGCCTTGTACGCCACGAGCGCGCTGGAGATTGTCTCCGGAACCGGGGAGGGCTACCTGGATTCATTGTCCGGCCTGGTGTTTTTTCTGCTCTGCGGACGGGTGTTTCAGCAGAAAACGCAGGAGCGCATCGCCTTTGACCTGGACTACAAGAGCTTTTTCCCGCTTTCCGTGACGCGAAAAACCGCCGCTGGCGAGGAGAATGTGGCCCTTTCCGGCGTGCGGGTCGGCGACCGTTTGCTGCTGCGCAACGGCGAGCTTATTCCCGCCGATGCCCGGCTCATCAGCCGCGAGGCGCTTGTGGATTACAGTTTTGTAACGGGTGAATCCGAACCGGCGGCCAGGGAAGCGGGGGCTTATCTTTATGCCGGGGGCCAACAGCTCGGCGGGACCATCGAGATCGAGACCGTGAAGCCTGTGTCCCAGGGCTACCTGACTTCCCTCTGGAATCAGGAGGCATTCCGCAAAAAGCGCGGCCCGGACCTTAACACGCTGACCAATCGCTACAGCCGCCGATTCACTCTGCTGGTGCTGGCAGTGGCTGTAGGTGCGGGGCTTGCCTGGCTGGCGGCCGGTCAAGGGGCGCAGGGCCTCAAGGCCTTCACGTCGGTGCTCATCGTCGCTTGTCCTTGCGCGTTGGCGCTGGCCGCGCCCTTCGCGCTGGGAACCGCCCAACGCCTGCTGGCCCGCCGCCAGGTCTTTCTAAAAAATGTCCTCGTGCTCGAGCGGATGGCGGAGGTGAGCGCGATCGTGTTTGATAAGACGGGAACATTGACCACAGTCCACAGTCCGCAGTCCGCGGTCCACAGTCCGGGGTTTGGGGGCGGAGGGTTGAGCGAGGAGGAGGCGGGTTGGGTTTATTCGCTTGCGCGGCATTCGCGTCATCCTTGCTCGGTGAGGATCAGAGACTCCGTGGCGGGCCGGGGCCGGATCGAGCCGGCAAGCGGGTTTGCCGAGACCCCCGGCGGTGGTCTGGCAGGGAGCGTGGCGGGCCATCCTTTGCGTCTCGGCTCGAGGGCTTGGCTGGAAACCTCCGGCGTGGCCGTGCCTGATTCGAGCCTGCCGGACGGCAGCGCGGTGTTCCTTGCAATCGATGGCGAATTCCGCGGGGTCTTTGTGCTGGGCAACACCTTGAGAGCGGAGGCCGGGAAGCTCCTTCGCAGCCTGGGCGGGGACTACGAACTGGCGCTCCTGAGCGGCGACAATTCGAGGGAACGGGCGCGGTTCATGGAGTTGTTCGGCGGGAAGGCGCAGATGCAATTTGGCCAAAGCCCGTTGGACAAGCTGCAATTCATCCGCCGCCTGCAAGAGGGCGGCAAGACGGTGATGATGGTCGGCGATGGTTTGAACGATGCCGGGGCCTTGCAGCAGAGCGACGTTGGGGTGGCGGTGGTGGAGAAGGTGGGCGCATTCTCGCCGGCCAGCGACGTGATTCTGGAGGCGGGCCAGGTGCCGCGGCTGGGTGAGATTCTGCGCCTGGCGCGCCAGGCCACGCGCATCGTCCGCTGGAGCTTTGGCATCTCGGCCCTCTACAACGCCATCGGTATCGGCATCGCGGCCATGGGCGTCCTGTCGCCGGTGATTTGCGCCATCCTCATGCCCTTGAGTTCGATTTCGGTGGTCCTGTTCGCCTGCACGGCGACGCGATGGGCGGCGGGAAGGGGGCCGGCATCATGTGCGTAATCGTCATTCTTATCCTCGCGAGCCTGAGTCTGGCCCTGGCCTTTCTGGGAGGCTTCATCTGGGCCGTCAGATCGGGGCAATACGAGGACACGTTTACGCCCTCGATGCGGCTGTTGGCTGAGGAAGAAGGGCAAGGGGGAGAGTCGGACGGCGGTTCAAGAGTATCCGCACGCAGGTGTCGGGGGGCGAGTGTCGAGTGTCGAGGGAACGAAACGCCGCCCCTCGACACTCGGCCCTCGGCCCCTGGATGCCGGATTGCTTATGAACCAGGTCTGGCGCAGTTGGGTTTTTTGGATGCAGGCAAGGGCATTGACAAGCGAACTGAACAAGATTAACCGCCATGAGTATAGACGCAGCAGCACTGAGCAGTGCCAAACAACGGGGGCCGGCCGGCGCCGGAATCGAGACCTTCAAATACGACAATCATATCGTGCGCGCCTTTATGATAGCGACGGCAATTTGGGGTCTGGCAGGCATGGCGGTGGGACTGCTGATCGCCTGCGAGTTGTTCTGGCCGCAAGTGAGCCTGAACACCCCGTTTATGACGTTCGGCCGGATTCGGCCCCTGCATACCAACGCCGTGATATTTGCCTTTGTCGGCAACGGGATGTTTTGCGGCATTTATTATTCGGTGCAGCGGCTCCTGAAGACGCGGATGTTCAGCGACGCGCTGAGCTGGTTCAATTTTTGGGGCTGGCAGGCGATCATCGTGAGCGCGGTCATCACCCTGCCGCTCGGGCTTACGAGCAGCAAGGAATACGCCGAGCTGGAATGGCCCATCGATATTGCCATCGCGGTTGTGTGGGTGGCTTTTACGGTGAACCTGTTGGGCACGATTCTCAAGCGCCGGGAGAAGCACATGTACGTGGCCATCTGGTTTTACATTGCCACGGCCATCACGGTCGCGATGCTGCACATCATCAATTCGCTCGAGATTCCGGCGGGCCTCTTCAAAAGCTACTCGGTCTATGCGGGGGTGCAGGATGCGCTCGTGCAGTGGTGGTACGGGCACAACGCAGTCGCCTTTTTCCTCACTACGCCTTACCTGGGCCTGATGTACTATTTTCTGCCCAAGGCGGCCAACCGCCCGATCTTCTCTTACCGGCTCTCGATCATTCATTTTTGGGGATTGATCTTCATTTATATCTGGGCGGGGCCGCATCATCTGCTTTACACGGCCCTGCCGGACTGGGCGCAGTCGCTGGGCATGGTTTTTTCGATCATGCTCATTGCGCCTTCGTGGGGCGGGATGTTGAACGGATTGCTCACGTTGCGGGGCGCCTGGGACAAAGTGCGCCAGGAGCCGATGCTCAAGTTCATGGTCGTGGCGGTGACCGCTTATGGAATGGCCACCCTGGAGGGCCCCACGCTGGCCGTCAAAAGCGTCAATGCCTTGTCGCATTACACCGACTGGACGATCGCCCACGTCCACACCGGCGCGCTGGGCTGGAACGGTTTTCTCACCTTCTCGATGCTCTACTGGTTGTTTCCGCGCCTCTATAACACAAAGCTCTGGTCAACCAAACTGGCCAACTATCATTTCTGGATCGGGCTGATGGGGATGATGTTCTACGTGGTGCCGATGTACACCAGCGGGATCACGGCGGGGTTGATGTGGAGGCAGTTCACCAAGGAAGGGTTCCTCCAGTACCCGAACTTCCTCGAGACGACAATCCGGCTGATTCCGATGTATCAACTGCGCGCGATCGGCGGCACGCTCTATTTCATCGGGCTGGTGATGATGCTGGTCAATCTCTACAAGACGGCCAAAGCGGGCCGGTTTATCGGGGACCAGGAGGCGCAGGCGCCCGCCCTCAATCGGGCTGCCAGCCGGGAATCGGTGAAGCTGGGCCATCGGTGGCTGGAAGGCGTGCCGATCACTTTCACGGTCCTGGCGACCGTGGCGGTGCTGGTGGGCGGGTTGATCGAGATCGTGCCGATGTTCCTCATCCAGGAAAACGTCCCGACCATTGCCAGCGTCAAGCCCTACAGCCCGCTGGAGATGCTCGGACGCGACATCTACATCCGCGAAGGCTGCGTCGGCTGCCACTCGCAGATGATCCGGCCATTCCGCTCTGAGACCGAGCGGTACGGCGAGTATTCGAAGGCGGGCGAGTTCGTTTACGACCATCCCTTCCTCTGGGGGTCGAAGCGGACCGGCCCCGACCTGCACCGGATAGGAGGGAAGTATCCCGATGCCTGGCACTACAACCACCTGGAGAACCCGCGCTCGACCTCGCCCCAGTCGATCATGCCCAATTACCCCTGGCTGCTGAGCCAGACACTCGATACAACCGTCTCCGGGGACCGGATGCGCGCGTTGCGCAAAGTGGGCGTGCCTTATACCGACGCAGAAATCCGCAATGCTCAACAGAGCATGCAGGCGCAGTCCAAACTGGTGGTGGCCAACCTGGCAACAGGCTCGATTACCAACGCCCCGCCCGACCGCGAGATCATCGCGGTCATCGCCTATTTGCAGCGGCTGGGCACTGACATCAAGAAGGCGCCGGCTTCCGAGACTTCGGTTTCGGGCGCAGGCAGGGATGCCCGCGCCACGGGCATTGACATCAAGAAGGCGCCGGCTTCCGAGACGGCTGCATCCAACACCGGCGCCGCGCCGGCCAACAATTGAAAGCATGATCCACAATATTCTAAGAAACCTGGGCGCAATCCAGGAGTACGGCATCGTATCCCTGTGCCTGTTCTGCGCTGTTTTCACCGGCGTCCTGGCGTGGGCCTTCCTGCAACGCAAGAGCGACCTGGACCGGATGGCCCAGGCGCCGTTGGAGGCCGAATCGGACGAATCACCCGAACCTTCGAATTCCCATGAATGACGACCCAAATTCCCCGGACCCATTGCTCCTGGACCACGAGTACGACGGCATTCAGGAACTTGACAACAAACTGCCGCGCTGGTGGGTGTGGCTCTTCAACCTGAGCATCCTGTTTGCGGCGGGCTATCTGGCCTATTACCACGTGCTGCGCAAGGGCAACCTCATGGCGGCGCAATACAAGGAAGAGATGGCCTTGGGAGACCGCATCAAGACCGGGGCCATGCAGGAGTTTGAAAACACCATTGCCGCGCTCCAGCCCTCCCAAGATCAGGACGTGCTGGCCCGAGGCAGGGCCACATTCGCGACGCTCTGCTCGCCTTGCCACGCCCCGGACGGCGGCGGGTTGGTGGGGCCGAACCTGTGCGACGACTACTGGATTCACGGCTCGAACTTCGTCGATAACGTGCGCACCATCTGGAATGGCGTGCCGGCCAAGGGCATGGTGACCTGGAAGAACACGCTGCGGCCCCGGCAGATTTATGAGGTGGCCAGTTTCATCTACACCCTGCGCGGCACCCACCCCAAGCATCCAAAACCGCCGGAGAACCAGGCGCCGGTCAAGACCGGGCCGAGTGAGTATGAGTAGGCCGGACTTCCGGGACCACTTGTCCACGGCCGACGAGCAGGGCCGGCGCAAGTGGCTTTACCCGCAGCGGCCCCGGGGCCGCTACTACCGGGCGCGCACATGGGTGGCGTGGTTCCTGCTCGGGGTGATGTTCGGGGGGCCGTTTGTGAAGATCAACGGCAACCCCTTGCTCATGATGAATGTCATCGAGCGGAAGTTTTCCGTTCTGGGGGTCATTTTCTGGCCGCAGGACAACCTGGTATTTGCGCTGGGGTTCCTGCTCTTCCTCACGGGCATAGCCGTGTTCACGGCGGCGTTTGGGCGGCTGTGGTGCGGCTGGACCTGCCCGCAGACGGTCCTGATGGAAATGGTCTTTCGGAAGCTCGAGTATCTCCTCGAGGGCGACGGGCCGCGGCAGAGGGCGCTCGAGCGGGCGCCGTGGTCGGCCGGCAAGCTCGCCCGCAAGGGGGCCAAACATGCGATTTTCCTTGTCCTGTCGTTCGTTATCGGAAACACGCTCCTGGCTTATATCACCGGTCTGGATGAACTGAGGCAAATCGTCACCGATGACCCGCGCCGCCACCTGGCGGGGCTTGCCTTCATGCTGCTCTTCACGCTGGTGTTTTACGGCCTCTTCGCCCGGTTCCGCGAGCAGGCCTGCACGTTCATCTGCCCTTACGGGCGGCTGCAATCGACGTTGCTGGACGAGAACACGATCGTGGTGGCCTACGACTATAAACGCGGAGAGAAACGCGGGCCGCTGCGCCGGAGTGAGAGCCTTCAGCAACGGTCCGCGCGAGGCGGGGGCGATTGTGTGGCTTGTTTCAGGTGCGTGAGCGTCTGCCCCACGGGCATAGACATCCGCAACGGCACGCAGATGGAATGCGTCAACTGCACCGCCTGCATCGATGCCTGCGACGAGGTCATGGACCGAATCCATCGTCCGCGCGGCCTCATCCGGTTCGCCTCGCTCAATGGCATCGAGAAGGGAGAGCGGCTCCGCTTGACGCCGCGCCTGGCCGGGTATTGCGCCATTCTGCTGGCGCTGGGGGCGGGCCTGGCGGCGCTCCTGCTCACGCGCTCGGACGTGGATACCACGTTGCTCCGGGCGCCGGGCGTCCTGTTCAGCCAGGCCCCCGATGGCAAGATCAGCAATCTCTACCTGCTCAAGCTGACGAACAAAACGCGCCACGACAAACCGGTGGAACTTAAGTTGGAGAACATCGTCGGCTCACTCACGGTCCTGGGCGGCCAGTTGAATGTGCCGGCCGAACAACAAACCGAGGCCTCCGTCCTGCTTGAGATCGCCCCGGACAACCTGGCTTCCGGCACCACGCCCGTCGTGGTCGGGGTCTATTGCGCCGGCAAGCGCATCGAGAAAATCAAGACCATCTTCATCGGCCCGCGAACGCAGGGCCGCCCCGCAGGAAAATCCGAAATCCGAAATCCGAAATCCGAAGGAAATCCGAAGTCCGAAATCCGAAATCCGAGGGCCGGGTTCGCAAGGCTTTCGGGCGCTGGCCCTGCACCCAATACTGAGGCCGCAGGCGCTTCCGTGTTACCCAACGACCTCGCCGAAAGAGGGACCGGATGCGGATTTCGGATTTCGGACTTCGGATTTCCTTCGGATTTCGGGGCTTCGGATTTCGGATTTCCCCTTTGTGTTCTCCGCGGTTAATTTTGCAACCACCTCTATGGAAACTTCCTCACGCTCCTGTCCCGGCCGCGCGCCTTGGCGCTGGAACCCCTGGCCGGTTTGCATTGTCGCCTGGTTCACCGCGGCCATTGTCGGCTGCGGAACGTTCATCTTTTTCTGCAACCGCCACCCGGCCGACCTTGTCGCCCCGGATTACTATGAGCAGGAGGTCCACTACCAGGGGCAAATCGAGCGCGTCCAGCATGCCCGGCAACGCGCCCAGTCGGCTTCCGTCATTTATGACGCCAACCTAAGGCTCATCCGGATATCGCTGCCGCCCGGCCAGGGCCAAGCCAATGCCACGGGCAGCATCCAGCTTTATCGCCCCTCGGCCATGGATGAGGACCGGCAGTTCCAGTTCAAGCCCGGCCGCGACGGCGTCCAGGACATCGAGACGGCCAACCTGCGGCCCGGCCTGTGGGAAGTGCGTGTTTCGTGGACAGTTGACCGCCAGGACTACTTCATGGAGCAAAGGATAGTCATCGGTCCTCCGGCGTCGTGACCCGTTTTTCCCATGGACTGCTGGACAGCCTTCATGCTGGGTTTGGTGAGCAGCGCGCACTGCGCGGGCATGTGCGGTCCGCTGGCCCTGGCGATGCCGGGGGCGGGGACCTCGGGGCCTGGTTTTTGGGCCGGGCGATTGGGCTACAACCTCGGGCGCATCGTGACCTACGGCGCGCTGGGGATGGTGTTTGGGCTGGCGGGCAGGAGCCTGTTTTTGGCGGGGTTGCAGCGGTGGTTGTCCATTGGTTTGGGGCTGGCGCTGCTGGCTGGGCTGGCGGCTTCGCGCCGGCTTGCTTTGTGGCGTCCGTTGGCCGCGCTGGTCGAGCGGCTCAAGTCGAAGATGTCGATCCTGCTGCGTCGCCGCTCGTTTGTGTCGCTGGTAGTGCTGGGCCTTTTGAACGGCTTGTTGCCATGCGGGTTGGTCTATGTGGCCTGCGCCGGGGCGGCCGCCACCTCCGGCATCCTGGCCGGGGCGCAATACATGGCCGCCTTTGGGGCCGGCACGGCGCCGATGATGCTGGCCATCGGGCTGTGTGGAAGATTGGTCCCCCTGCAATCCCGTTTGAAGCTGCGCAAGGCCATCCCGATTGCGGTCTTCCTGCTGGGGACGCTCCTGGTCCTGCGCGGGCTGTCCCTGGGTATTCCTTATCTCAGCCCGGATTTGTCCGGCGGCGCCTCGTGCTGCCAAAGGTGAGGGCCGCAGGGCTGCTTCTGGATTTCGGATTTCGGATTTCGGATTCGGGCGTCCCACTTTTCGCTTGCGTTCTCCCTCCACGTTCGACTACACTCCAGGCATAAAGACAAACATTAGCCCCTGTGGTTTGCCAAAGGTCTCTGGAGCGACTGTGGGCGCCGCGAAATGAACAGCAAGACTGTAACACTAAGAGCCTATGAATCGATTCCCTCTGAAACAAGGCCGCAAGGGAGTTGCGGACGGTAGCAGGTCGGGTTTTACCCTGATTGAATTGCTGGTGGTCATCGCCATCATCGCCATCCTGGCCGCGATGTTGCTGCCGGCGTTGGCGCGCGCCAAGGTCAAGGCTATGAGCGCCCAGTGCCTGAGCAACCTCAAGCAACTCGACATCTCGTGGAAGATGTACGTGGACGATTACAATGATCACCTGGTGCCGAATTGGCTCGGGGACGCTCGCGCCTGGATTGATGGACTCCTGGGGAGCGTCGAATCATACCCGGGGGCCACGAACATCCAGGAACTGGAGGTTGGCAAGTTGTTCAAGTACAACCCTAATGTGGGGGTTTACAAATGTCCCGCGGCGATCAAGGGGCCGTCGGAGTTGGTTCCAAATGTCCCGATTTGCCGCAATTATTCGCTCGAGGGCCGGATGGGGGGCGCCAACGATAACACGGCTGCCATCTACGGCGTCAGCAGCACCGAGTGGGTCTTGGGGACTGCCTACCCGCAATACCAGTTGTCGACCGATATCGTCCGGCCTTCGCCTGCGGAAGCCATGACCTTCCTCGACGAGAGCATCGAGACCATCGACGACGGGTATTTTGCGATAAACGCCGCGAACGAACCCAGCAACTGGCAAAACTCACCCACGGTGCGGCATGGGAACTCGGGCGTCTTCGCCTTCGCCGACGGCCATAGCGAAAACTGGCGCTGGCGGAAGTTAAACAAGGACCAACATCTGGACGCGCCCTGGGCCGGTCCACCCAACACCCAGGTGGATTTTCTACGGTGTCAGATGGCGGTCTTTCGCACGGCCACCCAGCCTTAACGCAGGCCCTTAACCCATTGGGGGCGCGGTCTGTTTACCCAGTTCGTGAGGAAGGTCCTCGAGGACCCAGTTTGGGCGTGTGTCTTGAAGGGAATCGGCTGCGGCCCCATGCTGCCATACGGCGTAACGGAGCAGTGTCAGGACATCGTTCTGGAGGGGAGGCTGGGCGACGAAGCCGGCGATATAGCCGGCGAGGACGTCGCCGCTCCCGCCCTGGGCCAGGTGCGGGTTGCCCGAGGGGTTGACGAAGACCTGGCCGGTGCTGCGGCCGATGAGAGTTTGGTGGCCTTTGAGGACAACCCAGGGGTTTCCAAGTCGTTTTGAAATCTCGCGGAGTGCGTTGAGACGGTTGGCCTGGATCTGCTGTGGGGAGCAGCGCAAGAGCCGGGCGGCTTCGCCAGGATGCGGGGTGACGACGCGCAAGGCGTTCCGGTCTGCAGCATCCATCGGCAGCCAGTCCAGGGCGCTGGCATCCACGACCAGCGGCAACGCCGAATCCCGCCACAGGTTGCGCAGAACCAGTTTCATTTGGTCGGGCATCCCGGCGGCGGCCAGGCCGGGGCCGGCCAGGACGGCGGAGTGGGAAGCGGGCAATTTGCTGGCCGGCAGCCAGGGTGAGACCATCACGGCCTGGAGTTGGGCGGCGCAAGCATGGTAAACGGCCTCCAAGGTGTAGAGCGTGATGAGGCCGGGGTGAGCGCGCTGTGCTCCGCGCGCTGCCAGCACGGCTGCGCCATGATAGCCGAGACTCCCGGCCAGGATTGCCAGATGACCGTAGGCGCCTTTGTGGGCGGCGGCGGGGCGGCGGGGCGGATAGCCTTCAAAATCGCCAGGCAAGGTCCACCAAATCTCGCTGGTCGAGGGGCAGGGGGCCAGACCGACGTCGTGGGCGACTTCCAGCCGTCCGACGTAGCGCCAGGCCGATTCCTTGAGCAGGCCGAGTTTTGGGGCGCCCACGGTAAGGGTGACCGCCGCCTCGATGGCCGCGCCCTGGGGTTCGCCCGTGTCGGCGTTCAGACCCGAAGGGACATCCACGGCCAGGACGGTCGCGCGCGCCTCGTTGACCCGCCGCAGCAGGCCTATCCACTGGGGGCTTAGGGGCCGGTTAAGCCCGATGCCGAAGAGGCCATCGATAATCAAGGCGGGCCGCAGCGAAAGCAACGACTCCAGGCCAGGAAGGGCGGTTTCCGGGTCGGCGACCTGCAGCGCATCGATCCGGCGCTCGGCCAGGTGTTCGCGCGCGCAGAGGGCATCCTGGCCATTGTGGCCTTTGCCTGCCAGGAGCAGGATCAAATCCCTGGGCTGCGTTAGCTTCAGGGCGAGCCGGGCCACGTTTATGCCGACGCGGCGGATGACCTCAGCCTCAGTTTGGCCGGAGGCCCAGGTGGCCTGTTC
>Ga0181533_1001384_pt1 | contig 31282 bp, 29 predicted proteins | sample PEATcosm2014_Bin_45_FD_119772 | JGI IMG/M metagenome (GOLD analysis project Ga0181533, IMG submission 119772) | Peatland microbial communities from MTU Mesocosm Facility, Houghton, MI, USA - PEATcosm2014_Bin11_60_metaG | ecosystem: Environmental > Terrestrial > Soil > Wetlands > Peat | place...
CAATGGATCATAAGCCTTGAATCTGCTTATAAAAGACTGTGAGGTGTAGTTCCCGATCCCGGTCTCTTTGTCCGGAGTGATGTTGGCTGACCGCACTATGCCCCACGGTAACTGGAACTCCCGGCCACCGGCAAACGACATCCCTTCAATTATTCTTCCATTTCTACCAAACTGAGTATGACATTCTACACAAGAGCCAGCTGTCACCAGGTATTTACCATAATTCAGACTGTCAGAAGGGTCAGGAGCTTTATAAGGATTTGCAGGTTCAGGTATGAGATGAAGGATAATATTCATGGGAAAATCAGCACTGGAAGCCGGCGGGTTGTAAGAAATCGGGTTCAGAGTGCAGATAAATGCCATCACACTGTAAATATCTTCCGTATCCAGTCTCCCAAAAGCAAGGTAAGGCATGACTGGAAAAAGAGGATGGTTCTTTTTTCCGACCCCACTGGTAATAGCCCTGTAGAGTTCACCATCCTTCCATTCTGAAAGATGATAAGGTGTGATGTTTGGGGAAATAAAGATACCCGGGAATCCAAGGGATTGATCGAATCTTTCCCCTCCCTTTCCTTCCGTACCATTGGTGACAGGTCCTGAGAATTTTGACCAGTCGCGAGTTGAATGACAATCGATACATACAAGCACATGATGTGCCAGGTAGTCACCTTTCTCAATGCGTCCTGCAGTGGGATTCACCTTAATTTCCTTAACAGGTATTCGTGGCAGGAACCAGACAATATACCCTATTCCGCAAAAAATGATCACAATTAATCCCAGGATAACAATTCCCAGGATCTTCCAAAGCTTGTTTTTCTTCATAAGTAAACTTTTTGGGATGAATGCCAAACTGAAAATATACCAGAAAAATATATAATGGTTATTTCGCAATCCCAATAACACCGCAGGCAACCCTTGGACCAGAATTTCCTGCCGGTTGACTTTTCAGATCATCTTCCCCTTTATGAACGACAACCGATCTGCCAATGATTGAATTCGGGCCATTCAGTTTGATAATAGCATCTACATACTCTAAATAAGCCTTGCCGGACTCATCGGCTACCAGGTTCCCCATATCTCCCATGTGCCGTGATATATCCATTGGCCCTCCATGCATCTTTCCTTCAGGATTATAATGTCCGCCAGCCGAGATGCCATCTGCAGAGGTGCAATCCCCGAATTCATGAATATGAAACCCGTGTTTCCCTTGCGATAAACCCTGAATATCAGCTATTACACGTACTCCCTTATCCGTTTGAGTGAAGGTGATCGTACCACTGACATTATTTCCCTGAGTAGGGTATAGGACACAAATAGCTTTTTCTATTTTTACCACCGGATGACTTTCCATCTTCATTTGGGAATATCCATTTATTATTGTTGCCAGGAACACCAGCAACAACCAGACTTTCTTGTTCTCTTTCATTTTAATAATTTTTTAATGTATCCATACTGACGAATCCGGCAAACTAAGAAACAATGAAATTCCATTTCCGCATAAAATGTTTGCCGGGTTCCGCCACACTTATTTATTTAGATTTACTTAACGCAAAGATAAGAATGGAATTAGCCGTTGTCAAGTAAAGGATTACATTCTTTCAGGAACTTCAATCCCTAAAAGCCAGGTGGCTTTCTTTATGACTTTGCCAGTCAACAGGGAAAGCTTTAACCGCATCATGCGTTTATTTTGGTCTTCTTCCTTTAATACAGGGATTTCCTGGTAGAACTGATTATATTCTTTGGAAAGATCATAAACATAATTCGCAATTGTTGCAGGGCTATAATTTTCAGCGGCCTGGATAACAATTGAGGGGAATTGGTACAGAAGTTTAAGTATCTCTTTTTCAACAGGCAATAACTCTATTTCAACAGCATCTTCTGCACTTCTATGTTTAAATAGTATGTCTTGATCCCCTATGACCTTTCCAGATTTTCTTAAGAGAGAACAGATCCTGGCGTGGGTATATTGAATAAAAGGTCCGGTATTGCCATTAAAATCAATGGATTCTTTTGGATTAAATAGCATATTCTTTTGGGGATCGACTTTGAGGATGAAGTATTTTAATGCGCCAAGCCCGATGATACGGAATAATTCCCTGGCTTCCTGTTCAGGAAATGTATCGACTTTACCCAGTGCCCTTGTCGTTTCTTCCGCAGTTGAGAACATCTCTTTGATCAGGTCATCTGCATCCACCACAGTCCCTTCCCGCGATTTCATCTTACCTTCAGGTAACTCTACCATACCATAAGAAAGATGAAATATTTTTTCTGCCCATTCTTTGCCCAGTTTTTTCAGTGTCAGCTTCAGGACATCAAAATGATAATCCTGCTCATTTCCCACCACATAGATCATCTTTGAAGGGTGGAATTCGTCATAGCGGAGTTGTGCGGTTCCCAGGTCTTGCGTTATGTAAACCGAGGTTCCATCTCCTCTAAGCAACAGTTTTTCATCCAATCCATTATCGGTAAGATCAACCCAGACACTATTGTCCTTTTTCCTGATAAAGCTTCCTGTTTTCACTCCTTCCAATACGATATCCTTGCCTGAAAGATAAGTCTCCGATTCATGCTGTATAATATCAAAGCTGATACCCAGGTTATTATATGTCTCATTAAACCCTGTCAAGGCCCATTCATTCAAACGGGACCAGAGTTTATGTAAATCTTTGTCTTTTGCTTCCCATTTCTTTAAAAGTTCCTGTGCCTCTATTATCAATGGAGCTTTCCTCAGTGCTTCATCTTCTGAAAGTCCTTCTCCCATGAGACCTTTGACTTCTTTCCTGTATTCGGATTCAAACAAAACATAATATTTCCCAATGAGATGATCGCTCTTCATATCTGAAGAATCTGGGGTTTCATTATCCCCCCATTTCACATAAGCTAGCATCGATTTGCAGATATGGATACCACGATCGTTGACAAGGTTCAATTTGATTACTCTTTTTCCATTTGCCTCAAGGATCCGTGCAAGTGAAAAACCCAGCAAATTATTCCGGATATGCCCCAGATGCAAGGGCTTATTTGTGTTTGGCGATGAATATTCCAGAAGAACCGGGTCAGTATCCTCTGGGGCTTTAATGCCAAATGTATCATCATTCAGAAACTGATCAAGAAAGTCAATCCAGAATCCATCCCCGAGAAGTATATTCAGAAAACCCTTGATGACCTTAAATTCTTTGATATGATCAATATTTCCTGCAAGAAAGCCGCCTATCTCCTGGGCCGTGAGCTCGGGAGATTTATGTGAAATCTTAGTCAAAGGAAAAACAACAACTGTATAATCGCCTGTAATTTCTTTCTTTGTTTTTTCAACTCCTATAGAACCGGGTGAAATAACCTGCCCATAAAGCCGGCTGATAGCTTCTGAAGTTTTTAATTGTAACAGCTGCTCGATCATAGGAATAGAATTGAAGACAAATGTACAATATATTTATAAAACCAGAAGCCTGATCTGTGCCCTAAGATTCAACAAACAAAAGATATGTACAGGTTTTTAATACAGGATATTTTTAAACGGTTTGGCTATTTCGCAAAAAATAAGTAGGTTTGCATTTCGATGCCAATTAAAATTCTCAAAACTCATCAATCAATCTAAAATATTCAAACAATGAGATCTTTATGAAAAGAAATGCAATTATTATTGGTGCTGCCGGAAGGGATTTTCACAATTTCAACACTTACTACCGGGACAATGCAAATTTTAATGTCGTTGCATTTACCGCCGCCCAGATCCCTGATATTGATGACAGGAAATACCCGGCCCAGCTTGCCGGAAAACTCTATCCTAAAGGAATTCCGATCTACGCACAGGAAGAACTACCTGAACTCATCAAGAAATTCAACGTTGATATCTGCAATTTCGCATATAGCGATATCCCCTATCAGAGGTTAATGAACATAAGTGCCATGGTCAATGCAGCAGGAGCCAGCTTTATCCTTCTCGGGCCCAAAGCTACATATGTAAAAAGCACAAAGCCGGTCATCGCTGTTTGCGCTACCCGCACCGGTTGCGGAAAAAGCCAGACATCCCGCAGGATCATTGAAATCCTTATGGGAAAAGGGCTGAAAGTTGTTGCAATCCGCCACCCCATGCCATATGGTGACCTGGTGAAACAAAAGGTACAGCGTTTTGCAACCATCGCCGACCTTGCAAAACATAAATGCACGATCGAGGAGATGGAAGAATATGAACCACATGTGGCCCGTGGAAATGTGATCTATGCAGGGGTTGATTATGAAGCCATAGTACGCGCTGCCGAAAAAGACCCGCATGGTTGTGATATCATCTTATGGGATGGCGGGAATAATGATTTTCCATTCTACCAACCAGATCTTATGATAACTGTTGCAGATCCTCACAGACCCGGTGCCGAGATCGGTTATTACCCTGGTGAAGTGAATGTCAGGATCGCTGATGTGGTTGTTTTGAATAAAATCGATTCTGCTTATCCCGAAAATGTTATCACGGTTAGAGAGAACATTCAGAAGCTGAATCCGAAAGTCATTGTCGTTGATGGCGCCTCCCCTGTCCGGGTTGATAATGAAAAGGTCATTCGCGGTAAAAAGGTACTCGTTATTGAAGACGGTCCCACACTTACACATGGCGAAATGAAGATCGGCGCCGGCATTGTTGCTGCACAGAAATACGGTGCTGCCGAGATCATCGATCCGAGACCTTATGTAGTAGGTAAACTGGCTGAAACTTTCAGGATCTATCCAAATATAGGACACCTGTTACCTGCCATGGGTTATGGTTCGCAGCAAGTAAAGGATCTGGAAGCAACAATAAATAAGGTAAAATGTGATTCTGTAATCATTGGAACCCCGATCGACCTCAACCGTCTGATCAGGATCAGGAAGCCCAATACCCGCGTATATTATGATCTCCAGGAGATCGGGAAACCTGACCTTAACGATATCCTTACCAATTTTCTGAAAACAAAAAAAATAAAAACTAAAAAATAACTTAAGGGGCATTTGCCCCTTTTTTTTACCTTTAACTGTTTAAATAATTTCCTCCCGATGAAAAATAAAAGTTTAGTTTCAATCAGTGATTTTACCCGCGAGGAACATATCCACATCCTGGACCTTGCAGAAGATTTCGAAAAACATCCAACACAGAAAATCCTCCAGGATTATGTCGTGGCAACCCTTTTCTTTGAACCTTCCACCCGCACGAGACTTAGCTTTGAAAGCGCAGCCTCGCGCTTGGGGGCTAAAGTGATCGGTTTCGCGGAACCAGGAGCGACAAGCGTACAAAAAGGGGAAACACTGAGAGATACCATAAAAATGGTAAGCAATTATTCCGATATCATTGTAATGCGCCATCCGAAAGAGGGCAGCGCACGGTTTGCAAGTGAAGTAGCTGGCGTTCCTATTATTAATGCTGGTGATGGTGCTAACCAGCACCCGACACAAACCTTGCTTGACATGTACTCGATCAGGAAAACACAGGGAACGCTTGATAATCTTAATATAGCTTTCGTCGGTGACCTGAAATATGGAAGAACCGTTCATTCCCTGGTCCAGGCCATGTCCAATTATAATACCACTTTTCACCTGGTGTCACCCCAAATCCTGAAACTTCCCAGTACGACAAAAGTCTATATCAAAGAGAAGAAACTAACATATTATCAGTACACGGAACTCATAGATGTGATCTCAAAAGTGGATATTCTTTACATGACCCGTATCCAGAAAGAGCGATTTTCTGATCCGATGGAATATGAAAGGGTAAAGAATTCCTATGTCTTGCGGAATTCCATGCTTGAGAGTGCCAAACCAAACATGAGGATCCTGCATCCATTACCCCGTGTAAACGAGATCACAATAGATGTTGATGACAATCCACAAGCTTACTATTTTGACCAGGCGCTTAACGGGGTGTACGTGAGACAGGCATTGCTTGCAAGTATTTTAGGTGTCAGATAGTTACAAACTTTATAACTCATCCTATGAAAGAAAAAGAAGATACACGTAAAGAGTTACAGGTCTCTGCAATTGAAAATGGCACCGTAATCGACCATATTCCTGCAGATGTCGTATTCCAGGCTGTTAAAATACTTAACCTCAGTGAAGGAACAGATTTGGTACTTTTTGGCACTAATCTCGACAGCCGCAAGATGGGGAAGAAAGGTATTATTAAAGTAAGTAATAAATTTTTCAGACCCGATGAGATCAATAAGATCGCTCTTGTTGCCCCCAGTGCTACCCTGATCATTATCAGGAACTTTAAAATTATCGAGAAGAAAAAAGTCGAAGTCCCTGATAATGTTGAAGAGATTGTGAAATGTTTTAATCCCAACTGCATCACAAACCATGAAAACATAAAGACCCGGTTCAAAGTGATCGACAAGAAAGAACTTAAACTGCAATGCCATTATTGCGAAAAGATCACTGCAAGTGAAAATGTGGAGTTTATTTAAATCTTCAATAATCAACCATTAATATTCTTTTTATGAAAAAGATTGTGACAATTCTTGCATTTCTGGCGATGTACGGACTGGTTTATTCACAGCAACCAGCTGATAAAGGCATCATGAAGGAACCCAGATCCGGTTATTATCAGAACGTGATCATGAAAGATGTACGTGCTGTGGATGATTCACAGCAACCGGCCAGGCATGAAAAGGTTTTCCAGGCGGACCTTACAGGGAAAGAATTCCCAAATAAAGTTGCACTGTACCAAAAGGAATGGTACCTGCCACCCGTTTCACAAGGTAACTCAAATACATGCTGGTGCTTCTCGACAACTTCTTTTTTAGAATCGGAAGTGCACCGTCTGACAGGACAGGAAATTAAGCTTTCTGAAATGTACACGGTTTATTGGGAATATGTTGAAAAGGTAAAAAGGTATGTTCAGGAGCGCGGAAATTCCGCCTTCTCAGAAGGGTCGGAGGCAAATGCCGTGACACGAGAATACAAAAATTACGGGATCGTTCCTGAATCTGTTTATTCAGGTCTGGAACCTGGCAGGAAGTTTCATTCCCATGCCAAAATGTTCGCGGAAATGGATAAGTATCTCGAAAACGTCAAAAATACCAATACCTGGAATGAGGAAGAGGTCATAGCGACCATAAAGGACATCATGAACCATTACATGGGAACACCTCCAACCACCTTCAACTGGAAAGGAAAACAGTATACTCCGAAATCATTTCTTTCGGATGTCCTGAAACTCAACCCGGATGACTATGTAGATATCACATCTTACATGCAACAACCCTTCTGGCAGAAAGTGGAATACGAAGTACCGGATAACTGGTGGCATAACAAGGACTATTATAATGTACCGGTGGAAGATTATTATCAGGCGCTGAAAAATGCGATAAAAAACCATTATACCATGGTGATCGGCGGCGATATATCTGAAGCAGGCTTCAGCCGCGACGCCCAGGTTGCTTTTATACCGACCTTCGATATCTCTCCTGCCAGTATAGACGACAATGCACGTCAGTTCAGGTTTTCCAACGGCACCACCACAGATGATCACGGAATGCACCTCGTTGGATACTATGATAAAGATGGCACAGACTGGTATCTGATAAAAGATTCAGGGTCCGGTTCCCGCAATAATGATGAGAAGGCCCCTGAATTTGGGTTTTACTTTTTCAGGGGAGATTATATTAAACTCAAAATGATGGATTTCATGGTCCATAAGGATGCCGTGAGCGACCTCCTGAAAAAATTCAACAAGTAACGGGATGAAAGCAATTCACCCATGCCATGTCAACTTACATCCAGAACCTCATTGCAGAGGGTGAACACCAGCAGCTTGATTTCAAGTTTGAGATCACGGATGCAAGGCGGATAGCACGCACACTGGTGGCATTTGCAAATACCGATGGAGGCCGGCTCCTGATTGGGGTAAAAGATAATGGTGCAATTGCAGGCGTCCGGTCCGATGAAGAATATTATATGCTGGAAGGCGCAGCAACCATGTATTGCAAACCTCCGGTTGAGTTTCAATCAAAAGAATGGACCATAAACAATAAGACGGTCCTGGAGATTATTGTTCCAAAAAGCAGGAATCGTCCTCATTATGCCGCACATAATAACGGAAAATGGTTTGTCTATATAAGAGTAGCCGACCAAAATCTTTTGGCTAACACCGTATTGCTGAAAGTATGGAAGATGGAGGGAAAACCGAAAGGGGTCTTTCTCAGATTCACGGAGAATGAAAAGATCCTCCTCGAATTCCTGGAGAAGAATCCTGCAATTACACTCTCCCGCTTTTGCAGGATAGCAAAGATCTCAAGACACAAAGCAGAAAATATCCTTGTCAGATTCATACTTCTTAAAACCATCGATATAATTTTTACGGATAAACAAACGTTTTATTCCCTGAAAGAATGAAACCAAAAAAAATTATTTATTTTTGTAGAGGTAAAATCTGAATATGAGGTATAAGAAAATTGTTCTGTTGCTTTTTTCTTTATTGTTGCTCTTCACAGAAGCGTATTCACAAATCAATCATAATGATACGTTACCGCCCTCTGCAACTGCAACTTCCAATGCCACCAACAACAATATACTTCCGTTACATCAACTGCATGTAGGTGTCCAGTTGGGTTCGGTTTTCGCTACGACATCGGGTTACGGTTCAGGATTCAGTACCTATCTCTCCCCCACCCTCACCTACCCTGTCAGCAGGAGATTCAGCATCAGCGGGGGAATTAGTGTTGTCAATACCCAGCTTTATGGTGTAAAACCGTTCTATCCTTTTGCAGAAGGGAGCTCATTGCCTGGTTTTACAGGGAACCTGACCCAGACGACCTTATGGGTATCGGGACAATATTTATTGTCTGACCGTATCACATTGACAGGAACTATATTTAAGACCATCAGTCTTTCCGGACAACAACTTATTAACTCTCCCTTTTATAACAATAATCCCCAGGGAGGTTACCTTAATATAGGATACAAGGTCAGCAACAACATGCACATTGAAGCAGGATTCGGATATACAAAGGGCTACAACGGATATTATTACAATCCTTATAATCCGGTTTTCGGCTCATCCAATATGAATCCCTTCTTTAACAGGTAATACCTGCCCCGTCTTTAGAAGCCGTACGGAATGATCTCATTTGATCATTTACTAATAAATTAGTAAGCAGTCGGAAGTTTGTAGTTGGCAGTCTCATGTTTATTCATCCTGCTGGTTATCATCGTCACTTCTTTTAAAACCTATTCTCCTTCTGGGTTGCTGCCGTGGAGTCAACAACTGCCAGATTTGGAGGTCACAAATTGCGTCCTCCAATTTCGAAACTCATCCGTCAGGTCAATCATAAAATCACTTGGGAAAGTAGAATATTGAGCCTCACAGCTTCTTGTAATCGTTCACTTGAATGTATAAATTATATATTTTTTGAGATGCCAGAGTAAAAGATAATTTACGATTTACCTGCCTACATGCAGGCAGGCAATTCTTGATTTACGATTGCATTTACGAGTTACGCAAAAAGTTCAACTTAATCCAATGTTTGTTATTGAAATTAGCGTTTTAAAGTTGGTGGTAAAAAAACCTTTCAATTTAAGCTCATATTTAAATTAGAACTATATTTGCTTTAGAAATGGTAATATATTGGTAACCGATTTTTCGAGAAGACTCAAAAAATATATTCAACTTTTGACTTTCTGACTCACAAAACAAATACATTCGTTTAGCCAGTTTTGGCACTTAATATATAAACAAATAACGAATTAAAGTCCAGGCTTATGAAAACATTTACACCCTTTTTAGTCATGCTCTTTATATTGAGCAATGTCACTTCATTCGGACAGATAAAACCAATAACTAATTTGTCTTATCAACAAACTTATGATTATGGAGATTTTTATTGTCCTGCTTTTAATTGCTTTTCGCTGTCCTGGCAGCAACCTGATAGTACACGTGACACAATAGATGGTTACAAGATTTACCGGAATGATATCTTTTACACATTTGTAAAGGAGTCCGGGATCGGTTGTTCCGGATTGTCACCCTGCAATTACAACGATTGGTATTCTGTGGTCCCCTTCTGGGTAACGGTGAAGGCGATTTATGATCGTGATTCGTTGGCATCTGTTGCCATTGATTCAGTTGAAGTTACCGGCATAGCCATTAATGTTCAGGAAAAGGACAAGTCAAACTTTTCATTGCTAAAAAATCCTATTGAGGCTGGTGAAAACATTTCGCTTTTAAACCCTAATCCATCTTCAGAAAATTTAATTATTAAAGTAGTTTCTCTGAAAGGAGAAATCCTTAAACAATCCGAAATCAATAATTCCGCCAAAAGTGTAATTTATCTTCCTTCAACAAGCCTGGAAAAGGGATTATATTTCCTTGAAATCGCAACAAACGAGCAGAAAATGACCATTAAGCTGCTTATTCAATAATTGCACCCAGCCGAATGTTCTTATTTGCTGCGAAGTATTCTTCTGAGAAAATTCTCAGAACTACAAGACAAAAAACATTGAAATCGTTCCCGTTAATTTTCGAAGATTAAACGCTGCTTTTTGCAGAATTGGTCCTATGTTTTAAAAATTGGATTGTATAAATTAAAATCAAACTCTTTTCTGCCAGAACCTGTATTCATTGTGGACGGAAATGTGTGAGAAAAATAGTAGTATATTTAATAGTGGGTGAATCATTAAAAATGAAAACGACAACACTACTCCTTATCTCTCTGACAATTATCCCATTGACACTGTGGTGTCAGAATATGGATACAATGAAACCGGGAAAAATTTCTATCGGGCTGACTTTCTCTGCGGATTATGGTTACCGGATATTGAGTATGAGTGGATCAGACGCATGGATTGGAGATAGCCGGGACACTGCTGAAATCCCAAAATTCGGATATACTGCCGGGCTTAATCTTGCAATTAGGATTAATAAAAGAATTAGTATTGAAGCAGGGCTTCTTTATTCGGACAAATGCTACCAAACAAAAGATATTACTTTGGTTGAGATCACGCCATCGGGGCAACCAGATACCACCAGCCCGGTAAAGGCTAAGTTTACTTCTCATTACATTTATCTGGACATTCCCGTTAAAATTAATTACTATCTATTGACACAAAGAGCAAAACTTTATCTTACGGCAGGTATTTCACCAGGTATTTCTCTTGCACAAAAGATAAATACAAATTTAGAATACAGGGATGGTCATACCGAGACAAATAAATCATCAACCAATTCCGGCCTGAGCACAATAAATCTGACGGCTGTTGCAGGATTTGGATTTAGTTATGATGTGACTAAAAGAATCTATTTTAAAATTGAACCGCTTTGCAGATGCTCAATGACTTCTATATTCCACGCACCGATCAAAGAATATTTGTACTCAATCGGACTGAATACCGGACTTTACTACAGGCTTTGAGAAACAATCGCTATGACATCCTGAGAGACTAAATTCCAGTATTTGTAAAATAATAAAAAAAATGAAAAATATAATCTTAGTTGCAGGTGGTACAGGCAATCTTGGTGGAAGAATTACTAATGCCTTACTTGACAAAGGCGCCGAGGTCCATGCTGTTGTCCGGCCGGGCAGCGATATTAATAAAACAAACAAGCTTGAGAAGCTGGGTGTAAAAGTGTCCAGGGTAAACATGGCAAGTGTTGAAGAAGTATCAAAAGCCTGTACTGGTGTTTCCTGTGTAGTGTCTGCTTTGGCAGGGTTACGTGATGTGATCATAGATATCCAGAAAACCTTGTTGGATGCTGTAGTTGCGGCAGGTGTACCCCGCTTTATACCCTCAGATTACTCATTAGACTTTACTAAATTCTCGCCCGGTGAAAACCGTAACCTGGATCTGAGGCGGGAATTTCATGGATATCTTGATAAGTCTTCCATTTCAGCAACAACGATCTTCAACGGTGCCTTTGCACATTTGCTGACCGATCAAATGCCGCTTATTTTTTTCAAACAGAAACGGGTTCTTTACTGGGGAAATGCCGGTCACCGGATGGGATTCACAACAATTGACGACACAGCTACTTTCACGGCAAATGCAGCGCTCGATTCAACCACCCCCCGGTATCTCTATATAGCCGGTGATCAGATCAGTCCACGGGAGATAAAGAACGTTCTGATTGAAGTGACTGGTAAAAAATTCCGCCTGTTCCGTGCAGGAGGTCCCGGGCTGCTCAGCACGATGATAAAGATCGCACGTACGATTACTCCTGCCGAAAAGGAACTTTACCCTGCCTGGCAGGGAATGCAATATATGCGGAACATGATAGACGAACGGTCAAATCTGGATACACTCGATAATGATCGCTATCCTGGCATGCGCTGGACAACAGTTAAAGATTTGCTTTCAGCTCATTATGCCAACTTGTCTCCTGATCAGTAAATAAGAAATAAGCCATTATAAGGAGGTAAATGGACAGACCGGTTTGATTGACTACCAAAAAGCCGCAGTAAATGGATCATCTTTAATGAATTATTATCAGAATAATACGGTGGTAACGCTTGACTGGTGCAAGTTGGGGAATCAGTTTCCGGTTTTTTCGACCTACCCTGTTTTCACTATGCCATTTTGTCATAGTGGCACAAAAATTTATCTCTATTTTAAACTCGCCTGAGATTCGACTAAAATTCGACTAAGATTCGACTAGAATTCGATTGAGGCAAAAATATTATATATAATGACATCAACAATCAGTTAATGAATTCTTTACGAATCATTTTTCTTAACCTGACAATTTGTCAACCTCTTACTAAAAATGATCCATTTTTAACCTAAAGTGGCAATTCGCGGCATTTCGCAGCAAAAATGACCTATACTGCTGGTTAATATAATCTTACTATATTTTTGCTTTGAATACCCACAATTGGAAGTACCAAACCAGGTTGAAAAGGAATCTTTAAAGAATTTTCGCTACTCTATCTGCCTCATAATTAAGTACGTGAAGCAAAAGTTTCCACCCCTTCCACTATTGCCGGCCTTTCTGGTAAATTATCTTTGTCCCGTAAATCAAACGACCTACCCCGCTTTAAGCGGGGTACCATGAACTTTACAAACTTTATGAACTTCCCAGTATTCCTTTTTGTTACTCTCGTCCGCTGGAGGCGGATAAGAAATAGAGAAAATAAAAAAACACTGAACTGTCAGTGTTTTCCGGCTTTTTCATGTTTTTGCTTAATTCACCTGCGGAGAGAGGGGGATTCGAACCCCCGGATCCCTCACGGGATCAACGGTTTTCGAGACCGCCCCATTCGACCGCTCTGGCATCTCTCCTGGTAATATTCAGATCCGGATGTATGTACATGAGAATGATGATTTTACCCGGGGTATTGAGTGTGAAAGCGGAGAGAGAGGGATTCGAACCCCCGGACCCGTGAAGGTCAACGGTTTTCAAGACCGCCGCAATCGACCACTCTGCCATCTCTCCACCAGCAAAAGTACGATATTTTTGAGAATTACAAGAGCGAGAGATACTGTGGACTGCAAACTGCAAACTGCGAACTGCGGACTGCCTGCCTGCCCTAGGCAGGGAAACTGGAAATGATAATTTAATTACCTTTATCTCATGAAAGATATACCTCCTAAACCTGGTTCGTGTGGATGGCCATCCAACGATCCCCTCATGATTGAATACCACGATCTTGAATGGGGTGTCCCCGTTCACGATGACAAAAAACATTTTGAATTCATCCTGCTCGACTGCTTCCAGGCAGGACTTAGCTGGAAAACAATCCTTCATAAAAGAAATAATTTCAGAAAGGCATTCGACAACTTTGATTTCAGGAAGATTGCAAAATATGGTCCTGAAAAAAAAGCAGCTTTATTGACAGATGCCGGGATCATCAGGAACAAGGCAAAGATCAATGCTACGATTGTGAATGCAAATTGCTTCATGCAGATTCAAAAAGAATTTGGCTCGTTTGATGCCTATATCTGGCAATTTACCGGTGGAAAGACCATCCATAACAAATGGAAATTACTGGGCGATCTTCCGGCTAAATCGAAAGAATCTGATGCCATGAGCAAAGAGCTTATAAAACGGGGATTCAAATTTGTGGGATCTACCATCTGCTATTCCTATATGCAGGCCGCCGGAATGGTCAATGACCATCTCATTCATTGTTTCAGATATAAAGAATTGAACTCCCCCGCCCCAGACAGCATCATACCAAAATAAGCAGAATTATTTTCGCCTCATGAGGCTGGGAACTGTATTGACTATTAAAGTCATCCATTGTGACTTGACAAACTTCATAAACTTTACAAACTTTACAAACGTTATGAACTTTATAAACTTTATTCGCTTTGCTTTTACCGTGAAAAACCTTATCTTTGTTCAATAATTAACAACCCCTCTCTTAGGGTATAAAACCTCATTTTATGAGAAAGCTCATCCTGATTCTTATCATATTTTCACCTTTCTTGTCACAGGCAAAGAATTTATGGGCATTCATAACCTACTCCACCTTTGACTCGCCTGAAGGACCCTATATTGAGACTTACCTCACCGTGGCCGGCAACAGCGTGAAATATTTAAAAAAAGCCGATGGGAGATACCAGGCTACCGTGAACATCCTGATGACCTTTAAACAAAATTCTGTCATTAAAGCATTTAAAAAATATGAACTGAACAGTCCTGAGATCGCTGATACTTCAAAAAACTCTTATGAATTCATTGATGAGCAAAGATTCCTGGTCCCCAATGGCACTTATGATTTCGAGCTGCAATTAGCCGACAAAAACAACCCGGGTAAAGCAAATCCATATACTCAGCCCATAACCGTTGATTTTCCGGAAGGGAAGCCTTGTTTCTCTGGCATTCAACTGGTTAAGACCTTTTCAAAAAGTGATACCATGACCACCATCACAAAAAGCGGTTATGACCTGGTGCCCTATGTTTACAATTTTTATCCTCCTAAAGATGACCAGGTTATCTTCTACTGCGAGTTGTACAACATGGATAAGATCATTCCTCCCGGTCAGAAGTTCATTTTAAGTTATTTTATCGAAAGCTATGAGAACCAGATGAAATTCAACGATCTTGCTCAGGTCAGATCAGAAGTTGCCAGACCTGTGAATGTCGTCCTTTCCGAGTTTAACATCGAGAACCTCGCAACCGGTAATTATAACCTCATCGTACAGGCAATAAATCAGAAAAATGAAGTGGTCGCTTCACAACAGATCTTCATCCAGCGCAGTAATCCGAATGCCCAGCTTTCTTATGACGAGATGCTGGCATCCCATGGTGCTAACTCTTTCGCAGTAAAGATCACCAATCTCGATACCCTGAAAGAATACATCAGCTCTACCTTCCCGATCTCAAGCGGATTGGAACGTTCATTCATAAAAAATATTCTGAAAACAACCGACTTACAAAGACTCCAGGATTATTTTTACGGATTCTGGCTGAGACGGGATAAGGCAGATCCTGAACATGCCTGGCTGCTTTATGCTGAGCAGGTAAAAAAAGTTCAATACAATTTCGGGACCAAGGTTAAAAAAGGATATCAGACCGACAGGGGAAGGGTTTACCTCGAATATGGCCCCCCAAATACCCGGGTTCAGCAATACGTTGAACCTAATACTTATCCTTATGAGATCTGGCAATACTATACACTGAAAGATAATCAGCGCAATAAAAGATTCGTATTCTATGCGCCGGATATGGTGACCAGCGATTTTTACCTGCTTCATTCGGATGCAATCGGCGAGACAAACAATCCGATGTGGCAAAATGACCTGATTGGAAGAAGTTATGCACCCTTGGATCTGCAGGATACCCAGACGATCAATTCATGGGGGAACCAAACCAGCGATTTCTGGGATCTTCCAAATTGATACAGACAGGAAGGTCTTGAAAGAAAAGAAACCTTCACGAAACAAACGGTTGTTAAATTTTAATCATCACGTGATAATTATTTAGTATTTTTACCACGGTAGAAACACCTTAGGGTTTATTGTTATTAACTCATTCCTGATCGATCGTGCGAACTGCTGTAGTCATACTGAATTGGAACGGGAGAAAATACCTCGAGCAATTCCTCCCTCCTCTGATCCGGTATAGCAGCCACGACGCGGAAATAATCGTCGCGGATAATGCATCCCGGGATGATTCCATTGCTCTTCTTGAGACGAATTATCCTGCCGTCAGGATCATCCGCAATAAAGTAAATGAAGGCTTTGCACGTGGGTACAACATGGCATTGAACCAGGTCGAGGCAGATTATTATATTCTTCTGAATTCGGATATAGAGGTCACACAGGACTGGATCAGGCCTGTCATCGATATGATGGAAAAAGATCCATCTATCGCTGCCTGCCAGCCAAAGATCCTTTCCTATATTGACCGGTCGAAATTTGAATATGCTGGTGCTGCAGGAGGATTTATTGACAAGTATGGGTATCCTTTCTGCCGCGGAAGATTGTTCCAGACACTGGAAGAGGATCATGGGCAATATGACGATACTGCCGAGATCTTCTGGGCTACCGGTGCCTGTATGTTTGTCAGGGCAAATATTTTCCATCAGGCCGGAGGACTGGATGAAGATTTTTTTGCACACATGGAAGAGATAGACTTGTGCTGGCGACTAAAGAACCTTGGCTATAAGATCATGTATTGCCCAAAATCAACGGTATATCATATCGGTGGCGGGACTTTACCAAAGATCTCCTGGAGAAAAACTTATTACAATTTCCGCAACAACTTTTACCTTCTCTATAAGAATCTTCCTGATGACCTGCTCGTGGAAGTTTTCATGAAAAGGTTCTTCCTGGATGGGATTGCCGCCCTGAAGTTCCTGTTCACTGCAGGATTTAAAGATTTCTGGGCTATCTATAAAGCACATACTACCTTTTATACAACCCTCAGCAAAACTAAAGCCAAGCGGCAAAAACTGCCACATGCACCACTAAATAAAGTCTACAGGAGAAATATTGTTTTTGAGTACTTCCTGAGAAAGAAGAGAAGATTCTCAGACCTTGATCCAAAAAATTTCTTTTGAAAGATATTAGTTCCTGATGATCAAACCATCTTCCTGAAGCTTTCTATTGCCAGCCTGTAAGATTCTAATCCGAACCCGATGATACTTCCTTCTGCAACAGGTGCAATCAATGAAGTATGCCTGAATGATTCCCTTGCAAAGATATTCGAGATATGGACTTCAACTACACGGGTGGTGATTGCCTTGATCGCATCCGCTATGGCCACCGATGTATGAGTATACCCCCCCGCATTCAGAATGATGCCGTCATAAATGAATCCAGCCTTGTGAAGTGCATCGATGATCTCTCCTTCTATATTGGTCTGCACATGATCAATGTGGATATCAGGATAATTCTTCCGGAGTTTCTTAAGAAATGTGGTAAAATCCTGGTTTCCATAAATATCCTGTTCTCTTTTTCCTACAAGGTTCAGGTTTGGGCCATTGATGATGAGAATCTTCATATTTCCTGATTTTATTACAAATATAAGTTTTATTAATATATTTGTCTGTTATCTGTTCTCAGGATCATAGATCTTGATTAAATTTTTATGACCGCTGGAGTCCGGAAACCAGTCCAAAAACGGGGTTCAACCGAAAAACCTTAAGAGTAGGGAAACACAATCAAAATCATCTTTTATGGAAGCACAAAAAGTCGACATGTTTTTAATGATGAACGCCAAGTTCTTTGAAGCCCATCAGATCCCCTTTATTCGTGAACGTATGCTGGCACTTGACGACTCTAAGTACATAATGTTGCAAGCTGCAGGCTTTAAAGATCCCACTATTTCGCTTGTGGTCTCATTGATTGGCGGTCACTTTGGTATTGACCGTTTCCTGCTTGGCGATACAGGACTGGGAGTCGCTAAATTGCTGACCTGTGGCGGCCTTGGGATCTGGACAATTATCGACTGGTTTATGATCATGGGACGGACCAGGGAAGTCAATTTTGAAAAACTGCAACAATTCTTAATGTAAAAATGTCAAGAAGAAAGCTTTACATTCTTATTTTATGCTTTGCACTGGCCGGGTACTCCTGGGTTATCCTGAATCATCTTTTGCTGAAGGTGAACAATCCGGTCCCGGATATTTGCCTGTTCAGGCAGGTAACCGGGATTCCCTGTCCATCCTGCGGCACAACTCACGCAGTGCTTTCAATTGTTAAAGGCAACTTCCGGCAAGCGGTAAACGAAAATATCCTGGGATTTCCACTGACACTGATCATGATATTATTTCCTGCATGGATAATTTTTGACCTGGTGAGGAAAAGGGATAGCTTTTACAGGTTCTATTTCTTGGCAGAATCGATCCTGAGAAAAAATTGGGTGGCCTGGTCCGGTCTGGCTGTTTTGCTTATCAACTGGGGATGGCATATATTCAGGACCGGATGACCGGATCTTCACAATGATTTCTTTTTATAGATCTCGTAGTTTGCGATCCCGTATTTCTGGAAAGCATGCTGGAAAGATGTTCTCAGTACGCCAAGGCCGTATGTAATACTGCGCCTCAGATTGATGGAAGAGGCTTCCTTAAAGTATTTCGTAGGACAAGTAATTTCCGCTATCTCAAATCCCTGGTATAGGATCTGTGAAAGCATCTGGTTATCGAAAATAAAGTCATTTGAGTTTGCCTGGTAGTTGATACTTTCAAGCACTCTCCTTGAAAATGCACGGTAACCTGTATGATATTCTGAAAGTTTGGCTCCAATAATAAAATTCTGAAGAAGTGTCAGCACCCGGTTTGAGATGTATTTATACACCGGCATCCCGCCCCTGATCGCACCTTTCCCCAAAATCCTTGATCCCAAGACCACCTCATATACATCATTGGCAATTAGATATGCCATGGATGGAATGAGCTTGGGTGTGTACTGATAATCCGGATGGACCATGATCACAATATCGGCACCTGATTCCAATGCAGCATTGTAACAGGACTTTTGGTTTGCCCCATACCCCATATTTTCAGGATGAGTTATAATGTTGCGGATACCAAGCTCTCTTGCGACACCAATTGTATTGTCCTGGCTGGCATCATCTACCAGCAATACTTCATCCACAATATCAAAAGGGATCTCATTATAAGTGTCTTTCAAGGTCTTTTCTGCATTATATGCAGGGAATACGACTACAATCTTCCGGTTTTTAAGCATGGTCAACAAAACTCATTCAGGATGTAAATATAAAAAACTTTACAGGAACACCCATCAATGATGAATATAGATTCAATAGTGCTAGTCCTTCCAGAACCTGATGAGTGCGATCTCAGCAAGCAGGAATGCCAGGACGCCAATGATAAAGTATTTCCACAAGGGGGTTCCCTGGTTGATGTCGCGGATCTGTTTGGCAATTGAAACCTGTTTCCCTTTGAGAACAACAAAATACTTCACCCCTGATCTTTTTAGCAAAGCACTGACTTCATCGGCCGTATAGCAATGCAGATCAGATTCACGCCTGTCATAGTTAAATGCAACACCCTGAACCACATGCGAACCCTGTATAATCTCATAAAGACCGGCTTCTTTGATCTGATCGTGAGGATATAAAAGCGTAAGCGATCCGTTTGACCGGGTCTCAGGAATGCTTTCAAAATCAGAGTTCAGCTTTTTTATTTTGTAAATGTCCTTATTTTTTACAGAATCATTTTCAATCACAATTCCATTGTCTGCATTCAGTGAATAAAACAAGGGAACATAAGGAACACTCAATATAGCTATTTTATAAAGAACGGGTACGAATATGGAGTTCCTGGGCAGGCTGCTTGCCTTGTCATCAAGAGGTACGGCAAAGAGGAAAACTTTTCCTCTTCCGGCTTTTGTAAGCATGAGGAATCCATCGCCATTTTGAAGTTTCATCAGGTCCTCGGTGGCCGATTTTGAGGCACGACTCAGGACATAGTGCCACTTAACCCTTGGCAGGTCGGCATTATCCGGTAAAGTAATTTTTCCTGAAGCATCTTTTTCAAAGACATCACGAAAAATAAGACTCTCAGTATTAATTTCTGATACATTTACATGGGCTGTATCCTGTCCTGTGATTTCCGGAGCACCCAATTCAGAAAGCAACCCATTGTATATCAAAGGATCTGCTTTATCAGGAGGAAAAATAACGATATTGCCTCCATTCATTACATACCGTGAGATTTCCTGTTTCAATCCGGATGAGATATCTGTTATTCCATTCAGGATGATCAGGGGATAAGTTCCGAGAGAAGAAAAATCAAGCTGCATAGCATTGCCATTCCTGAAGATAAATGATGAATCTGATGCGAAAAGTGCTGTAAGGTAAGGACTGGGTTTATCTGCATTGACAGCAAGCACGGGTACGGCAGAAGCAATGTTGTAAGAGATAAAGAAATTATCATCCCATGTAACGGGATAATCGGGGATGGAAAGCATTCCCGACTGTATGCCGGCAGCATTATTTGTAAAAGGCAGGACAACAGTTGTCTCAGATTCAGGTTCAATAGCAAAACTGGCCACGGATTTTTGTATGTTGTTGATGAATAGCTGTAACGGGATCTTCTCAAGTCTCTCATCCGAAGAGCTGCGGATCTTCACTTTTAGCTTGACCGGCTGTAAGGGCTGAAGAACAGGATTATCAAACCAGGCTGAATCAATATACAGGTTATTCTGCTTTGCAGAGATAATAGGAACAAATACCCATGATATCGAGGTATCTGCTTTCAGGTTTGTAAAACCGGAAGTACTCCTTTGAAAATCAGAGATGATATAAGCTACCGGGTTCATGCTCCTTACTCCCGTGAACATGTCTTCCTGGCGTTTCATGACCTCTGCCAGTGATCTTACTGCCGGAGATATCTTTACTTCTTCTACCAGATTACGGAATTCATCCTTACTGACAAACCGCTGGTGTCTTCCTTCAAAATCGGTCGTCAGCAACTGAAAAAGATCAGAAGATTTACATGCATCGGCGATCTCAAGTGCTTTATTTTTAGCTTCATCGAGCAGTCTTCCTCCACTTGAAAGGGCTTCCATGCTGAATGAATTATCAATGTAGATACTGACTGCCTGATTGCCTTTAAGTTTCTTCTGCATGATTGCGGATGGAAGATAAGGTTGTGCGAATACCACGACAAGGCAGGCTATTGCAAGAAGCCGGGCAAGCAGGATCAGCAGATGCTTCAATTGTGACCTCTTCTTTGTCTCCTGCTTAATCTCAGCAATGAACCTTACGTTGGTAAAATATATCTTTTTGTACTTCCTGAAATTAAAAAGATGAATGATGACCGGTATTGCAAGTGCGGCAAGTGCAATTAAAAACAGAGGCTGGGCGAAAACCATGAATATGATCTTGAAGACCGACAAAAGTAAAAAAAAATCCCGACGTTGCCGGGATTTTATGACGTTACTGGAGTTGACCTTTAAATCACTCCCTGGTCGAGCATAGCATTTGCAACCTTCAGGAATCCTGCCACATTGGCTCCCTTAACATAGTTGACATACCCGTTTTTATCTTTCCCGTATTTAACGCATGACTCGTGAATACTGCGCATGATCTCATGCAGCCGGCTGTCGACTTCTTTCATAGGCCAGCTTAGCTTCATTGCATTTTGTGACATTTCCAGTCCGGAAGTAGCAACTCCGCCTGCATTTACGGCTTTACCGGGAGCAAAAAGTATTTTGTGATCCAGGAATATTTCGACGGCTTCAGGCGTACAGGGCATATTTGCACATTCAGCAACACAGAGAACATGATTTTTTATAAGGTGTTCAGCATCTTCCTTATTAAGTTCATTTTGCGTAGCGCAAGGCAGTGCCACATCACATTTCACTTCCCAGGGATGTTTTCCCTGGTGGAACTTCGCATTCGGGAATTCATAGGAATATGGTTTTACAATATCCTGGTTAGAAGCCCTTAATTCTAAGAGGTAATCGATCTTTTCACCGGAGATCCCTTCCGGATCAAAAATATACCCATCAGGACCACTGATCGTGACGACTTTTGCTCCCAGTTCGGTAGCTTTTATCACGGCGCCCCATGCTACGTTGCCGAATCCTGAAACGGTAACAGTCTTTCCATCAAAGGATGTACCTTTTGTCTTCAACATCTCATTTGCAAAATAAACGGCTCCAAATCCTGTAGCTTCGGGACGAATGAGGCTGCCTCCCCAGTTAAGTCCTTTACCGGTCAGCACGCCGGAATTCTCACGGGCCAGCTTCTTGTACATACCATAAAGGAAACCTATTTCACGACCACCGACTCCAATGTCACCTGCAGGAACATCTGTCTCAGGACCGATTACTTTCCAGAGTTCAAGCATATATGCCTGGCAGAACCGCATGATCTCTTCATTGGATTTCCCTTTAGGATCGAAATCTGAACCACCTTTTGCACCACCCATGGGCAATGTAGTCAGGCTGTTCTTGAATATTTGTTCAAAACCCAGGAATTTCAAGATACTCAGATTTACACTTGGATGAAACCGCAAACCACCCTTGTAAGGTCCGATAGCATTGTTGAACTGAATACGATATGCCCTGTTTACTTGTACTTTACCATTATCATCCACCCAACAGATCTTAAAAGTATAAATGCGATCCGGGTTAACAAGCCGTTCAATAATATTCGCGGATTCAAAATGAGGATTTTCGTTGTAAATCTCTTCAATAGATTCAAGTACTTCCCGCACTGCCTGAAGGTACTCAACTTCACCTGGATTTTTTTTCTCCAGATCGTTCATGATTTTCTCTAAGTTCATTGTGTTATAGTTTTTATGATTAAAAGATATATATGATAAAATTAATTAATAGAAATCACGAAAGCGCTGCAAAATTACGCTTTTTAAAGGATTTAACAAATGAAATGGGGAGTTTTTTTTACTAAAAAATATTAAGAATTCTTTTACCGGAGGGTGTTGATCAGGGAGTCATGTCTGAAGACTTGGATTGAAGTCACTTTTCCTGAAAGGTCATACTCTATTTCCTCGCCATCCTTCATGTTATCTTTATAATGAACTTCATGGCTGACTTTACCATTTGGATAATAGGAACGTTGTTTCCCCGTGCCATGGGTAAACTGTCCTTCACCCCTGATGTCACCCGCAAGATCATAGTAAAGCCATTTCCCTGTAAAAAATCCTTTAAGATACTGTCCCTGGACTTTAATACGGTTGTTTGAATGGTACTCGAAGTAAGGGCCATTAAGAACTCCGTTCATGTATGTAGCTTCTGATGTTTTTGAGCCATCTTCACTCCACGTTGTCGAAAGCCCATCCAGATTTCCCCTGTCATAATTCTGTACCTCTTTCTTTTTCTTATAGTTGTAATACCTGATCAGGGGTCCCTGAAGTAAGTTGTCCTTGTAGAAACATTCAAGTTCAATATCCCCGGAGGGATAATAGAATAAACACTTTCCATAGTATTTACCGTCCTTGATATGCACAACAGATTTAAGAATGCCATTGGAATAATATTCCTTTTTTGTATTGCTGCAGGAAAAAAGAACAAGGGCAAAGAGCACCAGAAATAATAAAAGAGAAAGTCGGGATTTTTTCATGAAGTGCTTTTATTTAAAAAGATGAATTGTTCCTTCAATACCGATGATCAGCATCTGTACTGCAATCACGGATAGGATCAGTCCCATGACGCGGGTGACCACCTTGAGGATTCCCGGGTTTACTTTTGCCGATATTTTATGACTCGAGATAAACAAAAAATAAGTGATAGCACACATAAGGGCAAACATCGAAATGACCAGGAGTGCATTTATCACTGATTTTCCAGCTCCGACGAAGTTCATTGCGGCAGATATGGTCCCGGGTCCTGCCAGCAGCGGAGTTCCAAGCGGCGTTATCGCCATATCTTCGGCAATTCTTTGCAAGTCTTTACGCGCCATGGGGACCTGAGAATGCATTGTCGAATCCTTTCCATTAAGGAGGTTAAATCCGATTATAAACACAATGATGCCTCCGGCGATCTGGAATGCAGGCAATGTAATTCCAAAAAGCCTGAAAATGATGTGACCAAAAATACTGAAAACAGCCACAATGACGAATGCCACGGATACTGCTCTCAAAGCCACTTTACGCTGGGTAGCCCTGTCAAAATCAGAAACCATGCCAATAAAGACTGGCAAATTCCCGATCGGGTTCAGCATGGCGAAAAAACCCATGAAAACTGTAAAACCATGCAACCAGTAGTCCTTGATGATCATCTTATTTTACATTTTGAAGTTTTACAGCAAACTTTTTTGCTTCTGCAAGAAATCTTTGTAAAATCTTACCCGAAAAAGCATTAGAGAAATCCATCCTTTCAGGATGCCATTGAACACCCACAAGAAAAGATTTTCCTGCCTGGTCTTTCCATTCAATTCCTTCAATTATATTATCGGGTGATTGGGCACTTTTTTTCAGTCCTTTTCCCAACTCTAACACTGCCTGGTGGTGGTTGGAAGTGACAGTCCCTGTATCAGAACCAACGATGCTATGCAGAAAAGAATCGGGATCCAGCCTGACGGGATGAAAGCAATGATCATAATCTTCACATTGGTGGATGATTGCCGTTGTATCTTTGTTTCCGTTTCCCAGATTAGTGGAAATTGCTGTTTCCATACCTGTATTGACCACAGTCGCTGAAGTGTTTTTCACCTGATTCTTTGATAACTTAAAAGAAGGAATATCAATAATAAGCGTCCCTCCAAGAACCACGTTCAGCATCTGCTCCCCGCGGCAGATTCCAAGGATTGGCATTTTTAGCGAAAGCGCTTCATTGATCATTGCCGTTTCAAGCTTATCCCTGTTCAGATCTACATCCATACATTCAGGCCTCTTGCCGGCATTACCATACAAGGCCGGATCAATATCTCCCCCGCCGGTAAGCAGTAATGCAGAACATTCATGCAATTTCTGAATGGCTTCAGCAGGCTTGAGGTTATTAAGGTCGATCACGATGACAGAAGGATCCCCTTTGGCAATCCATTGAATGTAATTTGGAGATGCCTTTGTAAGTGCAACCTTAACAGGTCGCTCTTTTACAGGCGTAAAACTGAAAAGGAACGGAAGTATAAAAATAAACAGGATCCTGTGTGAAGTCGTTCTCATAACCCGCGATTTATATAATTGCAAAAATAACTTCTTCTGTAGAATTTTACTTATTTAGTTAAAAATAATGAAGAATAGCTGCCACTGGTACCTATCTGTATCATACTCTTGTTATCCTCTGAAATAATTTCTCTGAACCGGAAGCCATTGGTCATAAGTAAATATCGATAAGTCCCTCAGGCGCCCGGATATGCAATTCCTTCAATTTCCGGTCAACTTTCAGGACGACCTCATCCACAAGGGGTACAAGGATCTCTTTACCTTGAAATGTTACCTGGAGCATGGACTGATGCTGAAACTCCAAAACCTTTACCAGGGTACCGATGTTTCCATGTACCGTGTCAATAACGGAAAAACCCTTTACTTCGTGATAGTAGAATTTTTTTCCTTTCAGCGGGGGTAGTAAATCAAGTGAAAGATACATCTCTCGACCGGCAAAGACAGATGCATCTTCAGCAGTATTCACATCCTCAAAATGAAATAATGCCCTCTGCCCTGTCCTGATCTCGACAGATTTGATGATAAAAGGGACCCATTCACCATCCAGATCGAGGTAAACAGATCCCAGTTTCTTATACTTTAAAGGATTATCGACGTCCAGGAATACAACAACCTGACCCTTACTACCAAATGGCTTTGAGATCTTTCCCAGGTAATAAAAATCATCTTTGTTCATCAGAACATAAAAAGTTCCGGTTATTCTTGCTTTGGCTCTTCAGCTGGTGCCCCTGGTTCCTCTGGAGCAGCTTCATCTTTAGCTGCCTCTTTGAGATGTTCTTTAACTGCTGTTTCTTCTTTCATCTTTGCTGCAGCTTGAGCTTCTGATTCTGCCTTTGCCTGCATTTCAGCAAACGCTTCTTTCCTGGCTTCTGCCTCAGCTTCTGCGACTTTGGCAAGTTTCCTGGCTATGGCCGCAGCCTTGGCTTCATTTACCTTTTCTTCCTGTGCGATCCGTTCTTTCTTACCTTCCTTGGCTTTCAGATCATATTCCCTCATTTTGCCGACAATCTTGGCCTGTTTTTCGGTTGCCCACGCCTGGAATTTTGCCTCTGCCTGTTCAGGAGTCATTGCACCTTTTTTTACACCTTTCAACAGGTGAAATTTATAGAGTACACCTTTATAAGAAAGAATTGCCCTGACAGTATCGGTCGGCTGGGCGCCCTTTTGCATCCAGTCAATGGCTTTGTCAAAATTCAATTCAATTTCAGCGGGTTGGGTGAGTGGGTTATAGGTGCCAATTCTTTCGATGAATCTTCCTTCCCGTGGTGCACGACCATCCGCAATAACAATGTGGTAAAAAGGTTGTCCTTTTTTACCTTTTCTCTGCAATCTGATTTTCGCTGGCATTTTTAGATGTTAATTAATATAAAGTAATCAATTGAAATTTAGGGGTGCAAATGTCGTGATTATTTTTGAACCGGCAAAAACAAGGAGAGAAATTCTTTTTTGAAGTGCTAAGGAATTGACTAAACAGCTCCAAGTTGAATCTTTTGAATTAATCGCTACCCATAATTTCTTTATTTATGATAATTACACTTGGATCGCCGACCAGATATGCTGGAAGAGTGAGATTTGTTGGTTTAAAGATTGCTATGCGCCTGCCTTTTGATTTTAAATCTTGATACTGTTCAATGGTAGGAATAAAATTATATACTGGCAAACCTGTGTAAAACATTCCTTCGATGTAAAAGTGGCATTTAACATTGAATAGGACTGAATTATTTGGCAAATCCAATGATTTAAATACTTCCTTGTTGTGCAATAGATCCCGCGTATACGAGATTCCTGAATTTGAAATCGTATGCCTTTCAGTGAAAACTCCAAGATCCAGTCTGAACAACATAATAAAAATGACCATCAACGCGAAAATAATATTCCCGGGACCACTATTCTTTACAAATTGATCTATGTATTGTATAAGCTGTTCAAACAATGCAGCAAACGCAATTAAGACAATCATTGACACCACAATAGTAAAAGATGGCATTTTTGTTGCGGCAAATGAGAAAAACAAATAAACTGCCACGACCATAGATAGTAATGAAATAACCAGCATTTTATCCTTACTATTCTTATAAAGAAAATAAAACGACGGAATTACCAGAAATGGCGCCAGTATGCCATAAATGGAACTAATTTGTTCAAAATGATACCAGAAGGTACCGTTGTGGCCGTCAAGAGGTGTAATAAAGTGAAGTATATTCAGGTTGTACGCCTGGTTTGCTTCTTTAGGAAAACAGACGAAAGTATAAATCTGCCAGGGCAGAACAATCAGTAATGTAATGATCAGTGCCTTCAATAAATCCCTGTATTGTGCTGGTTTAAACATTCTTTGTTGCATTTTTATGACAAACCAACCAAGATAGACCAACAGTCCTACCAACCATTTACACAGTATCGCAAAACCTGAAAATAAAGCAATGAAATAGATCCAGTATCGCTTTTTGGTACAGTGGTATTCAACCAGCGACCATAAACTTAAAGATATATAAACCAAAAATGAAAAATCATTGTGGTCAAGTCCCTGCCTTCCTTCTATCAGCTCCACTAAATAATTTGTCGATATGATCAGAACACCTGTCAGATAACCAACCCTTTTATTTACGAGTAACCTGCCTGAACGGGATCCGGCAAAGACTAAAATCATTCCTAAAACAATATCAGGAATGCGCAGTGAAAACTCCGATATCCCAAATAGTTTAAAACTTAACGCTATTTGCCATAAAAACAGAGGCTGTTTGTGTATCCATACATGGATTTTGTCCCATCTGTCATAAGCCATATTGACGACAGGATCATCATACAAGGTTGGTATTAATGGATGTTTCATCAGGTTTTTACCCACGAGGGCGTGAAACCTTTCATCCCACATATTTAAAAACGGGTCTAACAAGGCTGCAAAACTAAACACCAGTAAAGCTGTTAGAATTAAGAATCCTATCGAAAGCCGATCCTTCTCTTTAATATGGAAATATAAACTTGATAGAAATGTGATAGCCGCCAGCAATAATAATAATACCTGAGTATCAGAAAATGATGTAACAAATATTGGCATCTGTTGAATATTTTGCCGATCATTTATACCCGGCGCTCACCTCATCCAATAAATGTATATCTTCCTGTGAAAGGTCGAAATTCATGGCGCCGGTATTTTCCACAGCATGTCTCGTCTTTGTAGCTCCCGGGATAGCAACTACTGTTTCGCCATGGAAGTTGATCAGCCAGTTGAGTGCTACCTGAGATGGGGTTGTACTGTACTTTTCAGCAAGTTTTTTTATAAGGTCAGTCACCGGTTTGCTTTTCTCAAGTCCTTTTGGTTTGAATAAGGATGAATGTTTACGGTACCCTATATTTTTCAGCAATTCAGGGTTATCGTGAAATTTCCCTGTAACGAGTCCCTGTGCCAGCGGTGAATAGGCGATGATCGTAATACCCAGTTCTTTTGCGGTCTGCATCACTCCGTTGGTCTCTATTTTACGGTTAAGGAGGTTATACTGCACCTGGTTTGAGAGCAGGTTGATGCCGTGCTTTTGAAGGGTCTCCCATGCTTTACGCATTTTCGCGGCCGGAAAGTTACTCACACCCACATATCTTATCTTCCCTTTTTTGACCAGCTTAGCCATTGCTTCCATTTCGCTGACCTCGGAGGAGAACCCAAAAGGCTGATGAACCTGGTAAAGGTCTATGGGGAATGGATGTAAACAGGATATCCTGTCATCGATGGTCTTCAGCATATTTGAGGCAAACCTGAACATCGGCCACCATTTGGTTGCAATAATGACTTCTCCCGGCTTTTTGCCCAATGCCGACAGCGATCCCGAAAGCATCTTCTCAGAATTCCCATTTCCATAGATCTCGGCAGTGTCAAACCAATTGATCCCACCTTCAAGACTTACCTTCACGATTTCCTTTATCTGTTCATCTTCAAGGAAAGGCCAGAATTTTCCTGCCATATTACCCCTCTTGCTGAATTGCCAGCACCCGAGTCCGATTGGGGTTATTTTAATATCGGACTTCCCAAGATTTCTTAAAGTAATTTGATTTTCCATTATAAAATTTGTTCAGCAAAAAATTATTTTCATTTAAATACATAGTCCACTCCAAAAACTCAATTCTACAATTTTCCCACGAATCTGCCCGCCGGTAGTCAGTTTTCGCTATTTCGCTACCTGCCTGCCTAAGGCAGGTTTCGCTATTTTTCATTTGTCCTCTTGTCAGGTACCTCCTCCAAATACAATCATTCCCCCAAAATAGCCGGTGATACTTACAAAAGCAGCAGCAAGGAAGAAGAGCCCCATTGAGACATATTTCATATAGGTCTCATCTTTCTTGATGTAAACAATAAGGAGTCTGAATAGTCCCGCAATGATGATTGTGACCAGGGTCATTGTTGCAAAAAGTTTATGATGTTGTCCAAGAGGACCTGCATCCTCAATAGTTGTACCCGTAAGGAAATATCCAGTACCGAATGCAACGATAGCGGCAAGTACTCCAAGCATTTCCAGGTAGAAACCCATTGTTGAGAGACATCTTTCCTTTTTAAAGATCAGGCTTGAAAGATCGGCAAGAAAACCAACCAAAATGATCGCAATCGGAAAATGAACCACCATCGGGTGAAGATGATGAATATCGAACATAAATTCAGATTTTAGAACAAATTTATTAAAACTCCACCTGATTCAGAAGAATGCAAACAAAAATCTAATGAGTTTTTCATGATTTCTTTAACCATGAACAAAAAATAATTCATGCTCTGCTTCTTTTTGTCTGCAGAATAAACTTTGTTGGTAAAAATGTTGTAATAAAAATTATTGATAAATGATTTAAACGCTTGAATTTATCAGATTTTAATGATCTTTTTTCTCACTCCAATATTTAGAGAAGTGGAATGAATTTCAATAAAATAAATGCCTTCAGCATAATTGCTTAAATTAATCACGTTCTCACCGGGGGATAATGAAGTCTGCCATTTCACTTCCCCAAAAATATCTGTTAACTTTAATATCGTAGTGTTCTTAAGATTTGAATTGATGTATAAATTTTCCAAAACAGGATTTGGATAAATTACTAATGAATCATCGTGAACATCAGGAATATACAAAGGGGTACTACAAGTAATATAATGAGGATCGTGATAAACTATGGTATCATTCCGTAACAAACAAACAAGTTTATCTGTTTCTCCTACCATACAATTCTCACCACTATAAATCAGTCCAAAAAGGCTTCCGATGCCTTCAATCCATGTATCATATCCTGAACATGCAGAAAGTACTACTCGTTTCCGAAATTCACCATTTGAAACTTGAACAGAATCTACCGTATCTGCAATAAATGGATATGGTATTTCGTCTATGTAAACCGAATCATCCAATGCTAAGTTAAAATTATAGTACAGAAATTCAGAAATATCCGGGTTTGTAGAGAAGTAAACCTTATGGTCGTTTGTTTCCCGAATATATCCAACTAAAGTCCAGGGATTATTTACGCTATCATTTGTGTAAAGAACTTTATTATAAACTTTTGAGTTTATTGTTGTATCTCCACTGATCTCTAAAAATTTTATCTGAGAAGGCGGTGAAATATAATAATATGAAATTGACCAGACTTTATTTGTCTGTACTAGTGGATAATAAATCTGGCACTTACTTGAATTATAAGTAAGAATCACAAATAATATCAAAAAACATGTTCTTGTTTTCACATGACACAAATATTAAATCCAGTCTTTTATAAAAGTAAGCATGTAAATTTACTGAAAAAGAATAATCAAAGAAAATACATCTTTTCTCAGGAAGACTTGTTTGCCAAGGCACTAATGGTAGAGTAAACATGGTTTGTTGCAAAAGTCCTTTCTTTGGGTTCACGTTTACTTTCGCGTCAAGATTTCTCCTCACTTTTCACTTGTAAGATTATCCAATTTCTCTATAAAAACGTCTCTATAAACAGGCTTAAACCTTAGTAATTATTCGTATTCCGTTCATTTACTATTTACTTAATACTCCTTTGAAACTCATTTGGAACTTTGACACATGTTAATAATCAAATAATACTCATTCCTTCACCCAAAATCTCCAAAAAAAATAAAAGTCAGGCTGATTTGGGACAAAAAGATCCCAGCATGGCATACCTCACCACCGCTGAGAATCTTAACTTTAAAAAATTAACCTGGATTTTATACTACGGACTTTTTCAGACTTGTCCTTGCCTGAAATACGTTGACCGTTTTCTGGGGTTACAAAAACAGAAAATCGTCATATGGCAACAATTGAATCATTTAC